>Ga0209402_10000486_pt1 | contig 47613 bp, 35 predicted proteins | sample ArcticOcean_MG_C_3_FD_187437 | JGI IMG/M metagenome (GOLD analysis project Ga0209402, IMG submission 187437) | Marine microbial communities from western Arctic Ocean - ArcticOcean_MG_CB8_126 (SPAdes) (version 2) | ecosystem: Environmental > Aquatic > Marine > Oceanic | place: Arctic Ocean... | reverse complement strand
CAGCCACTAATACGTAGTCAGCTAATGTCAGCTCGATGCCAAATGCCTGGGCTGCAAAGACAGAAACGATACCCACATAGAGAGCTGTACCATCCATATTGATGGTGGCCCCAAGAGGTAAAACCGTTGATGCAACTACCGGCCTTATGCCTAAATTTTCCTCAGCGACAGACATTGAGACTGGCAAGGTAGCGGAGCTGGAGGATGTTGAGAAAGCTACTAGCATAGCGTCTCTGGCTCCTCGAAAAAACGTAACTGGAGAAAGCTTGAGCATGAATTTCATTATCAACAAGCCGTGTACCAATACCATATGGGCTACGCAGCCAAGAACCACAGCCATGGCAAGGGTAATTACATCTAGTAGTGCTGCCGCCCCTTGAGTACCTGAGACGTAAGCAATTAGAGCAAATACACCAAAAGGCGCGACTTCCATTACCCAGTGCGTGATTTTCAACATGGTTTCAGCACCAGCTTCCATTAGATCCGCTAGCGGCTTGCCCCTGTCACCAATAGTTAAAAGACTGACACCGACTAAAAGAGCAAAAAAGATAATGGCAAGAATATTACCTTCAGCCATTGCAGCGAAGGGGTTTGACGGAACGATTGACATCAGTCGTTCCGACAGTGGAATTGCTTCCTGGACTTCTCCAGGTACGGCCAGAGAAAGATCAACACCAACACCGGGCTGCAAGATAGCCGCGAGAAACAGACCGATGCTAATTGCAGCCAAAGTGGTGAACATATAGATGGCGAGAGTTTTTACACCTAAGGATCCAAGTTTGCTTGGGTCACCCATGGCTACGACGCCGGACACCAAAGTAACGAAAACCAGCGGAACTACCACCATTCTAATCAGTCGGATAAACAAATCACCAACCCAGGCAATGTTCTCAGAACCAGGCCCCCAGATCACGCCGACAATTACGCCAAGAACGAGCGCTCCGAAAATTCGTTTCCACAATGCTATTTCAAACCAAGTTCTTAACATGAAAGCTCCCATTCACTCTCAGCGCCACAATCACTGCTACAAATAGCACTGTAAGATTCTTCTTCTACGATCTGTATCGACTATCGATTGCTAAAGCTGTAGACGTGCAATTTACTACTTGCTAGGAGCCTATAGAAATTCATACCATAGTTCCAGCAATTAACCGCAAGAACCAAGGCACAAAATGGCGCAATGGGTAGAGGGAAGAGTTGTTGAGAATATTCACTGGAGTGAAAATCTCTTCACTTTAAAAATTGATGCTGATGTCGATAATTTTACTGCTGGGCAATTCACAAGTCTGGCCCTGGACATCGATGGCAAGCGCATTGCCAGGCCATATTCCTATCTGAGCTCTCCTCAACAAAGACCCTTAGAGTTTTTCTTTTACACAGCAACTGACGGCATTCTCTCTAATGCCTTAGTTAAATTAAAATCGAATGATTCGTTATGGATAAAACAACAAGCTAATGGCTTTTTTACATTGGATGAGGTTCCCGAATCCAATGAACTTTGGATGTTGGGAACCGGAACTGGTGTCGCGCCCTTCTTTTCAATTTTAAATACTGATGAGCCTTGGACCAGATTCAAGAAGATTGTATTAGTGCACGCTGTACGAACTAAAGTTGATTTGCGTTATCAAAAGCTCATCGCCTTATTGCGAGAGAAGCGAGGTGATCAATTTAAATTTCAAGCATTCGTCAGTAGAGAAAAGATATCTGGCACTATAGAAGGCAGAATTCCAGCGGCAATTCTGGATGGCTCACTGGAGACGGCAATTAATTTACCGTTGTCAGCCGAAAATTCACACGTAATGCTTTGCGGGAACCCTGACATGGTGAAAGACACTGTAGAATTGTTAAAAGCACGCAATTTGCGCAAGAATCGTCGGCGCTCGCCAGGGCATATTACCGTGGAGAATTACTGGTAAAGCTCAGGTAATCGCCTGGCCTCAGTCAACAATTCAAACTGCACGCCAATATCGAACAAAATCTGGTCTTCAAAAGAAGGAACGATCAGGGTTAAGCCGATTGGCCTACCATTCTCTTCATAACCCATTGGAATGGTAAGCGCAGGATAATTTGCCAGGGCGGCGATGCCGGCACTACGATTATTAACCGACAGCAACACATCAATCCCGTTTTCATTAAACACTGTTTCCAGCTGAGACCTTGCGCTTGCTTGTAATTCTTCTCTGATGATTTCCAGTTCGCGAGGAGATAATTCTAACTTCACCATCATATCAACTAAACCCTGACCATAGGGGGCCCGCAAGTTCATGTCTTCCAGGTTGTATTGCTGCAACTCGGTGATTGAGGAAATGTTAACTTCAGGGTCTGCATTGGCGGAAAGGTAAATCTGCAGATCGCGAACCATTTCACCGCCCAGAAGTTCGGAGAATCTCGGGCTGCGGGTGGGCTGAAAATCAATATTGATGGGTTGCGCACCATTGGTCTTAAGTAGCTCTACTGCTTTACTGTAAAAAGCATCATCGGTGAAGTTGCTCATTACGCCTATTCGAACTTCTGCCAAATCGATCTGCCGATTGATCAACCTAAAATCATCACTGAGCAGTGGCATTGCAAGGTCCTGTTGATCAAAGCCAGTCATGGCATTAAACAATATTAGAGCGTCCGCTACAGATTTTGTGATGGGACCTGTGGTATCGAGGGTTGATGAAATCGGCACAACTCCCGACCTACTCACTAGCCCAGTAGTCGGTTTGTATCCCACCATGGAATTAGCACTGGCTGGAGATAAGATAGAACCTGAAGTCTCGGATCCAATGGTCAAACTCGCCATATTGGCAGCACCAGCGGCTCCGCTTCCCGAACTGGAACCACCAGTACCAAATAAAAACCGGCCATAGGGATTCAGAGTCTGCCCTCCCATTGCGCTATAACCTGAGGGACAGTCATTGCAGAAAAAGTAAGCCCATTCACTCATATTGGCTTTTCCCAGAATTATTGCGCCATTTGCCTCCAGCTTTTCGGTTAAAAAAGCACTAGCAGTGTGGTTGCTTTGTAAACTTAGTGATCCAGCTGTGGTGGCCAATCCTTCAAAACCTATATTGTCTTTTAATAGCACCGGAATTCCGAAAACCGAATTCAACGATATTTCATTACCAGCATCGTGCAGCTGGTCTAGCCGCTTTGCACGTTTAATAGCATCTGGATTTAATGCGATCACTGCATTTAAACTAAGGTTTGAATTTGTTTCAATTTCTCGAATGCGATAAATATAAAATGTTGTTAAAGCGGCATAACTTATCTGACCAGCAACTACGGCTTGCTGAATATCTGGGACGCTCTGTTCAAGAATCAGCGGTTTCAATCTTTGATAATCATTTTCCGAAAAAGCAGCAAGATCGTCAGTGAAAGGTGCCCAAAGATCATTTTTATTTTGGATTTTTGACTGCAACAACTTGAATTGCATTTGGGAATTAGGGTGATCGGCCAAACTTTGCAGTACCGCGGATTCGTCATAGGCTTGCCAAACAATGGAATCACCATCTGCGGCAAATGGTGTTGTACTGAAAACGAATGAAGCCACAATCATTAATCGAAGTAGGCTCACCGAGCGTTTATTTGCAACACTAGCTGCAACATTGATAGCAATTTTCAAACCACCATTGAAAATGTTATTCGATAAGTCGTTGGCCTTCGAAGGTATCAGTTGAAGGCGAGTAGAGATTCTTCGCATTGATCACATGCCATAGTAAGTCATAATAGTTTTACGACTGAGCAAACCGATTACGGAAGATCTTTCCGTTTGCGGCTACTCCCCAACAGTTGGAGACTGTATAACAAGTAAGGCAAAAGAATCTACTGATCGATAACTTAGAGGACTTACTCGTGGCGTAGAGCTTCTACAGGATCCATATCTGCAGCCCGCATCGAAGGGTATATACCAAATACCACCCCAATCAGAGCTGATATAGAAAATGCCAGAATGGGAGCTATGGGTGTAACGATTGTCGTCATGCCCCAAAAAGCGGAGATAATAAATGGAATCATTATTCCTAATACCACACCAATTAGCCCACCAACGCCGGAGAGAATTACTGCTTCAATGAGAAACTGCGCGATGATATCTCTCTTCTTCGCCCCAAGTGCGCGCCTGATGCCAATCTCTCGAGTCCGCTCTGTCACGCTGGCGAGCATAATATTCATAATGCCGATGCCACCAACTAACAATGATATTCCAGCAATTGCGCCGGCGACTATTTGATCTCGCAATGCGCTTTCTTCTGCTTGGCGAAGCAAGGCCAAGGGAACTTCGATCTCATAATCCACATTTTTATGTCGGCGCTGAAGAATCTGATCAATAATCTCACCCACTTGAATTACTGCTGCCTGTGATTCAACTTGAATAATCGCTTCATGCAACTCCACAGTCTCAGATTCCATACCGCCAGCAGTTTGACGCGTAGTAGTTTCACCGAAGCGGCTTTTCGATGCTGTAAACGGAATGAAGATGCGACTGGGAGCTGAATTGGAACTGCCTGCCTGGTTTTGACCGAGGTTTGAAAAGCCTTCCGACTCCATTACTCCCACAATGTTGTAATAATCGCTGTCGATCTTTACCGATTCCCCGAGAGGGTTATCGATGGGAAATAAAACGTCTGCTACTTCATCACTAAGCACAACAACATTGGCATGATCACGCATTTCTGATTCACTAAAAAACCTTCCAGCGCGTAATTGGTAATTTCTGGAGATTGGGTAATCGACAGTTGTGCCAACAACATCGGTATTCATACTAATGCCCAAATTCCAGACATTCTTCTTAATAATCCTGGAAGCGATCACATTGGATATGCCAGGGATGGATTCTTGGATTGTGATTACATCGGCGTTGGTGATCCCGTAGACAATCGCTTGCGGCGGACCAAACCCTCGATTACTACTCTCTTCCACTTCAGCCGGCTTAACACTCTTTAACAGAATGTTGCTGGCGCCCAAATCACGAAACTGCTGTTGTGCTTCAAAGCTAGCACCTTCGCTAACTGCAAGCATGGCAATCACCGCAGCCACACCAATTACAATACCTAAAACCGTAAGCAGGGAGCGTAATCCATGCGAATAAATACTTTTAATTCCTACCTGGGTAATTTTCTTCAGGCGAACAAGGTTTAGCCCAAATAAGGGCTCAGCATGTTTAGCACCTAACCGCCCTGACGTCAGATCTGGAGACGGTGCCGAAGGTTCAAGAATTGCGTCGGTCATCACTCTCTACCAGGCCATCTCGCAATCTAATCCAACGCTGAGATCGCTCCGCTAATTCATCGGAGTGAGTCACCATGATCAGGGTTTTACCCTGATCATGTAACTCATCAAACAATTTTAAAATTTCAGCACCTGACTTCGAATCCAAGTTACCAGTAGGTTCATCAGCCAGAATAATTAGTGGATCTACCGCCAATGCTCTGGCAATTGCAACACGCTGCTGTTGTCCTCCAGAAAGCTCAAAAGGTTTGTGCCCCACGCGATCATCCAGGCCGACTCGTGCGGCCAAACCCATTGCGATTTCGTGGCTGTCGGATTCCGAGTAGCCTTGATAGAACAGGGGCATTTCAATGTTCTCCAGAACATTTAATTGCTGAATGAGATTATAAGACTGGAAAATAAAGCCAAGCCTGGCTCCGCGAATACTAGATAGCTCATCATCTTCCATTTCTGAAGTATCTTCGTTGCCGAGAAAATACTTACCTGCCGTAGACTGATCTAGACAACCCAAAATATTCATTAAAGTTGATTTGCCGCAGCCGGAAGGACCCATGATGCTAATGTAATCGCCAGCATAAAAATCTAACGATATGCCATGGAGTACTTCCACTGCGAGAGAGCCCATGAAGTAGGTTTTGTGAATATCGTCGAGACTAGCAACCAATCCCTGATTGTCTAAGACAGGAGGGACTGCTGATAATACGCTTGCATTTTTTTGTTCAAGCATAATTGCTCAGTTCGACAGGCTGGTAAAAAATAGCACTAGCCACTCAGATCAGTGAGACTTTGTTGCGGTGGTAACAAGAGAACTTTCTCCCCTGCCCGCAATCCGCTGGTGATTTCTATAAACGATTCGGAAAATGTACCTACTTCTATCTCTCGCCGCTCTGAACGGTTGCCATTGGAGACGTAAACAACTCGTTTGTCATCATAATAAGTCACAGCTTGAACTGGCACGTAGACAACATTGGAGAGTCTATCCACTAGTATCTCTACCTCTGCACTCATACCTGGTCGCAGCCAGTCATGAGTGCCATCAATTTTGATAGTGGTAGGATAAACTTTGAGATCTGGGTTCATAAAAGCGTTGGCAGAATCGGCCACCACCGCGACTTTTGTAACAATTCCGGTCAACTGCTGATCGGGAAAGGCGTCAATTGAAACGCTTACCGCTTGCCCAACTGCCACTCGTTGCACTGCTGATTCATGGATATTTACCTTTATCGCCATTTCCCGCATGTCGGGAATCGTCAATATTGCTTGCCGCTCGCGAACTGTGGCCCCTTCTTGAATTGCCTCTTGGCTGCTGTTACCACGATAACGCGAAGAGTTCTGATCAGAAGCGCCGTAAACAACTAACCCGGGGCGCTCAGCTCGAATCGTTGCCAGGGTAATTTGCTCTTCGACATCAGCCAGTTTTACCCGTTCAAGATTGTATTTCCGCTCTGCTGAACTGAATCTAGCTTGTTCTTGTGCCTGTTCCGCAATATTTTCCTTAAGCTGACGCTGATAACCCATTACCGCGTTCTCAAAATCCGACAACCTCTGTTCCGCGTCTTTAGGAAACGTGTATTGAATATAAAGTTTTAAGGCAGTTTCTTTCTCGGCCTCTTTATTTCTCGCTTTGCTAACATTTAACTCTTCAGCTTCTAATTCTGTTGGTGTGATAAAACCCCTTGCTTCAAGACGTCGCTGCCCTTCTATTCGATCTTGTGCTAATAAATTTTCTTCCTGAGAAACTTGTAATTCATCTTGTAGACTGCGCATTTGTTGTTTGGCTTCACCATCTTCCAACTCGTCCATATCTGCATATTGAGTGAAATCCAAGGTATCTCGGACGGCCATATAGCTGTCATCCATAAGTAACGTGGTAGTGGTATCGAAATTTTCCGACTCCAGCGGTTGTAAAGTTAAAGCTGAAGCAGGTGATGCTGTTCTCGGACCATCGGTAACACCGGCAGCTTGGCCTCCTCGTCCAGGTGCGCCACGACCTCCGCTGGCAACACCACCTCCCTGACCAAACTGCTGCATACGTTCCAACATTCCAGCAGGCAGTTCACCACCATTCTCAGCCATCATTTGTTCAATTCGTTCACGCGTTGGCGCTGGCAAGGAGTCTAAGTCACTCGGATCAAAGCCGCCGCCACTTCCTCCCCGAGATTGTCTCGCCGCGCGCTGGGCAGCCATTTTTTCTACTTGATTTCCACGAGAAACTGCTGAAACTGCAGCAAGGTCTGCAACTTCAGCTATGGCTAGGCGCTCTTCGATTTCCAGTTGCGCAATAATTTGAGAAACTACGTCGCCGCCAAGAAATTTTTCGAAGTCGAGTCGAGCGAAACGCATTTCCTGCCTGGCATCATTCAACTCGGTCATGTTTTCATTCAATTGAATTTCAAATTGCGCTTTCCTTTCAATAAAAGTCGCTTCAGCTGTTTCTACTGCGATGTCTTGATTCAACTGATTATCAATTAGCTGTGCGGCGTCCAACTCAACCAACACCAGACCATTGGCCACGTCTTCGAGGCTGATTTGATAGCCTTCTTCTACGATGTTCAAGATCTTTACGCCTTCTCGACCCTTAATACGAGATCGAATCTCTTGAGATTGCAATGCTTCCAATGCACCCCCTTCTAAAACCGTAATCTCAAGATCACCTCGGCGGGCTTCGAAAGTAATAGCAGTTTCAAAATCTGAATTGCCATCACCTAAATTAAGCACCACTAAGAGTATGACCATAGTGCCGGTAGCAATTGCATACTGTGTGGTTTTTTCAGCAGCAAGGAATTGCGTCTTCAATTCCAAAAATTTGGCTTTCACCCCCGGAGGTATTCTGTTTACCAGTTGCGAATTTGTGTTCCGGTTATCGGGGCTCATCAATACCTTCCTCCCATTGACCATTATCGTCGACATAGAGCAAACCTACGTCTCTCCAAAAATCGAGTTTCGCGATATTGTGCTGCACTATAGAGCTAATAAGCTCCGTTCGAGCAGCAGTTAAATCATTCTGCGAGTCTACCGTATCTTGAATATCACCAAGACCCAATTCGGCCCTTAATTCTGCTTCCTCGACCCGTCGTTCATTAATCTCCACGCTAGTCACGTTTATCTCGTAACTTTTACTGGCTTCGTTCATTCGTCGCCAGGTGTCCAACACACTCAACTTAATATCGTCCAGCGAGAGCAAATAATCACGAGTCGATGCTTCGTAGTCGATAAGAGCGCGGCGGTAATTATTTCGATCTAGTGTAGTCTCAAGCGGCAACTCTAGATCTAGGCCTGCAGTGTAGATTGCATTCTCGAAATCAAGCTCCCCTAAATTACTGCTATTTGAGCTAGGAACAGAGGCCACCACACTAAAACCTAAGGCTGGATAGAGCACATTGGCTGCGACATCAATGCGGCGGGCACTGTCTTGCACACGATCGAGCTGAGTGTATAAATCCAGCCTTGTTTGCATGGCCATTTCAGTTGCCTGATCCAAACTGATGTCTGGACTTTCCATACCAGTCTCTGTGATGAGAGTCATCTCGTCATCATCAAGAACAATATTTTCATCTGCATCCAAGCCAATAAGTATCTTGAAATTATCCAGACTGCGCTTGTAACGAGTTATAGAAGAAGTCCAACGCAAATCTGCCTGCAGCGAGGATTGTTCAAGCCGGCCTACCTCTAAAAGAGTAGTGAGACCCTCAGCTTGAAAAGCTTGTTCCCTTTCCAAAGATAGATTATTAGCTAACAGGCCAGCGTAGTTGTTTTCCGCGGTTGCTCGACTAAGCAAAACCGAGTAATAATCTGAAGCGACCCTAACAGCGAAAGTTTTTCGAAAGCGAGTGAAATCTCGCAACTGATAAAGCAAGTCACGTTCTGCTTGCATTAAGGTTTCAGTTTCAATATCGCTGCCGAAACCCCGAAGCAACGGTTGGGTAAAAGAACCAATTAGAGCACCTGTCCCAAACTCAGAAATATCGCCGGTAAGAAAGCGAGTAAAATTATTAGTGAGATTTATCGCGATGGCTCCGCCACTCTTCAATAAATACTGAGCTCCCAAACTGGTGTTGGCATCAACGCTCTCACTAGTACTTAACAATTCACTATTTCTCAGGTTTTCCATACCGGTGAGGTCTTGCATGTCTGAAACAAATTCATCAGTAGCGTCCCACTGGTATTCGCCTCGGCTAATAGATGAAAAAGTTGGGCTGTAGCGATCTCTGTCTAAGGTGAGAGCAAGAGCTTCCAAATAGAGCCTTTCTTTCTGCGACTGAAAGTCGCGACTGTGCTTAAAAGCGAGATCAAGAGCATCATTTAAGCCCAAAATATGCGCTCCTATTTCGCTGTCTGCTTCATTGTCGAGAAATCCGAAACTGTCGCTATTCAGAGAAAGAGAAGTCAACTCCACGATTTTTTCTTCATCCACGACGATCTGGTCGTTCATCCCTGGAACGAGTTCTGATTTCTCGGCAATAGCATCATAGCTTTCATCATCAGCGCTGCGTTTATAGCTGGCATTAGTGCAGGCCAGCAATACCAGACTAGAAAGCCCTATGAATAAAGTTTTACCAAACTGCGTCATTGATATTGCCAAAAATATTGCCTGAAAAGGATGCTTCAACTGGTGATCCCTGATTATACGCTTTATTAGCAAATTTCAGTCTATATTTAGTGACCAAGTGATTGCAGCGCTATATTTTTAAATAATTGATTTTATTGCTTTTTTATGAAATTCAACAATTAAACGAATTTAGATTATTGAGAATTGAGCAAATCAGAGCATTCGAAGGCCAAAATGCTTTTATGTATCTACCGTTCTCACTATTTTTGCCTCACTCTAAATCACTACGCTTTTCGGCCTGAAAGCTCCCCATACAGAGGCTTTCCAGGCATTGACGTCATGCGAAGGTTTACCCAGGATCGATTCATGCCTGGTACTATAGCGAAGGAAGCAACGAGTCAGTGACGACATGTTCGAGACTTGTCTGCCAGCTAATAACTAGAGAAAGAATGAATAAAGACCTACTAGTTTGTATTTCGGGAAGAACGCACAAGCCAACTCCGCATTTAGAACAATATCCACAACGCAAGAGAGCTAAACAATCGCCACTCCGAATACGAATACATATCGGTTTATCGCGAGAGAGCATGGCTGAATTCTCAATAAATTCCAGTAAATTAAGAATACAATAAAGGGCGACTATCGATTATTTGGTATCAAAATAATCTAAATAATATCTAGACCGCCAAAATATTTATATTAAAGTATAAATTCATATATCCTGACTAACTCGTAAATAATAATACCCACTTAACTGAGAATCTGATTTTTACAATTGAATTAAGATCTTAGTTAAAACCAATGTAGGTGCTGTGAAAAAAATACAGAATAGCTCGGCTAAAGTTCGTGAGGAATCAAAATGAACCCCTTTAAAATAGGACTAGCTATCGTTTTTACGGGAGGATTTGCCTATGGCCTCATAAGCCTAAGCTTTCAAAACTCTAAATTGGAATCACAATTAGATGTCACGAGGAACTATCAGAGCCAACTCAATGAAGAAACTAACGTTAACATACGCCGACTTCTTGAATTTGAAGAGCAATTAGGAAAGCTAAAAAGCCAACTATTATCCGCGACTAGCCAGCTAACTAGTTTGAGCGCTGAACTTGAAGAGGCAAAGCAACAGTCAAACCCAAACTATGCAGCGCTTTTAGAGAAAGCGCGCATGGAGATCCTCTCTGAACCCCCTCGACAGCGCCGAGACAGTACTTCGCCAATGCGTTCGTTTTCAAATCCCGCCACAGCTCGAGCCATGGCGGCAGACTATGTGCCAAAAATGTATGAGAATTTTATTAATACTTTGGGATTACCGGGTACGGAGCGTCAAAAAATCATTGTTGCGATGATTGAATATCGCTCCAAACGATACCAAATGTTGGGCGCTCTCATGGAAGGCTCTCTTTCTACCGATGATGCCATTGCGATTTTCGGCTCAGAAGGAATAACCGATAGTGTGAGCAATTTACTGACCGAAGACCAACTCCGAGGTCTCTCTCAGTACAATGCATTAGTGCAACAAGATTCTGCCCGACATGTTTTTGCAGAGGGCCTGTCCCGTCTGGGGGATACCATGAACGAAGACACTCAGAGTCATGTGCTCGATGTGGTACTTGATGAAATCTACTCACCCCAGAACAATTACGGCGCAATCGTGGCGGAAGATGGCAGCATGGTCAACGCTTACAACAACCAGCTTGATGCCTACGATCGAGCACGAGCCAATCTTTTAGAAGAGATAAACGGCGATCAACTGCAACAGTTCGATCGCTTTGTGGAAGAGCGGAGCAGCGGCGTAGATATCATGCTCGAAGCTACTACTGATGGCAGCGGTCGCGTTGCCGTTAGAAATTTCCGAGTCGGAGTGGATGATCTACCGCAATAAGCCGGTCTTCAACTCAATCTGACTTACATTTTCTCCGTGAATGCCCTACATTAGCGGCATTCTGTCTGTTTCAACTGAATTTTATGGAGTACTGAAATGAACAACCTACTGACTGCACAGCGCTGGCTGCAAATATTGCTTGCCCCTCTGGCCCTCATGCTTTTGGTCTCGTGCAGCGAAGAAACCACACCTTCAAGTAATGATATGGCAAATTCGGCACCTAACGCCCCAGCTCTGGGATACCTGCGCATCAATGCTATGGACGACAACGATCCCCTCGACGCCCAGATTTTTGAATTAGATAACGGCCTGAAAGTCTACTTGACCGAAAATCATGAAGAACCCAGATTCTATGCTGAGATCGCTGTTCGCGCAGGTAGCAAACATGACCCGGCCGACGCGACCGGGTTAGCCCACTATCTAGAACACCTATTATTTAAAGGAAATCAGAATCTCGGAACTTTAGATTATGCCGCTGAAAAACCTCTCCTGGAACAAATCGTCAACCTCTATGAGCAACACTTCAATGAAACTGACGATACTGTCCGAGCTGAAATCTACGCAGAGATCAATCGCGTGGCCCAAGAAGCTGCAAGTTTTGCAGTCCCCAATGAAATAGACAAGTTATACAACGCGATGGGCGGCAGCGGACTAAATGCTCACACCTCAAACGAAGAAACTGTTTATAAGGTGAGCCTGCCTTCAAATCGTTTGGAACAATGGGCAGAGGTTGAATCTGACCGCTTTGTAGATCCAGTTTTCAGAATTTTTCACACTGAACTTGAAACTGTGTACGAAGAGAAAAACCGTTCGCTAGATAACCGCGGTTTCATCATCTATACCGCGCTTAATGAACAATTATTCAAAAACCATCCCTACGGTCAACAACCTACTATTGGCACAGTCGATCATCTCAAGAATCCATCATTAGTTTATATTCAGAATTATTTTGACACCTATTATGTACCCAACAATATGGCCATTTTTATTTCTGGAGACATAAATATTGATGAAACTATCACCTTAATAGCTGATAAGTTTTCGCATTGGGAAGCGAAGCCCATTCCAACTATTGGCCCATGGGAAGAAGATCCATTACAAGGTGTCGAACGACAAACGGTACAATACCCTGGTGAGGAGCAAGTCCAACTTGCCTTCCGCACTGTGCCTAATGGAAATGCTGAAAAAGAAGCGCTTATTCTTCTCGATATGATTCTCGACAACCGCACCGCTGGTTTAATTAATTTAAACTTGAACCAGCAACAGTTGGTATCTAACGCTGGTTCTTCTCCACAATTCCTCAACGATGGTGGCTTTCAGACTCTTTATGGAGCGCCTAAGCAAGAACAAACGCTGGCGGAAGTCGAACAATTACTGCTAGATCAACTTCAGCTGATCAAAAATGGTGAATTTGAAGATTGGATAATCGCCGCCATCATCAATGACTTCAAAAAGAATCAGAAAGCCAGCCAGGAATTCAATACCGCAAGAGTTTCTATGATGCGCCAGTCCTTTGTTGAAGGGGCAGATTGGGCAGATTATGTAGGCGAAATAGAACGCATGGAACAATTGGGCAAGCAGGATGTGATTGCTGTCGCTAACAAATATTTCGGCGATGATTATGTTGCTATTTATCAAGTAAATGAACAACACGAAATTCCACCGGTCGAAAAACCTCAAATCGACCCAGTGAATATCGACCCCACCAGTCAATCTAAATTTGCGCAAAACATACTCGCCATGGATTTCGATCCTATCGAACCAGTTTTTGTTGAAGCAGATATAGATTACCGTCTCATTGAATTTGTCGATGGAGTAAACCTCTATTACGCCCCCAACCCTCTGAACGATTTATTTTCATTTTCAATCAATGTTGATGTAGGCACCGAGGAAAATGAAAAACTAAATCTTGCGGCGTCCCTAATGGATGTTGCGGGCACTCAGACTATGAGTAATGAGGAGTTACAAAAAGAGTGGTATCGAATGGGCAGTGAATTCCGCTTTGGTGCTGGCGAGAATTCGTCAGGATTTTCGTTAAGCGGCTTAGATGAACAATTCGAAAACAGCTTAAAGCTAATGATGGATTTGATAAAAAGTCCATCTACGGAAGAACAAACCCTGGAACAAATGAAAGGGATCATGTTGAAATCGAGGGAGGATCAGAAGAGCTCACCACCTGCTATAGCCCGTGCTCTTTATTTGTATAACCGCTATGGCGAAGAGTCACCAATGCTTGAAGCCCTGACCGCTGATCAAATCCAGGAAACCTCCATGGATGAGTTAATGACTCTGCCCGCTGATCTCTTGGACTATAAACATACGCTCTCCTACACGGGCTCTTTGCAACTGGAAGATTTAGTGGGCACACTCAGGCGTCACCACACTCTCGAGGGCGAGCTCAAAGACACACCAGAATTTCGTTTCCGCACAGCTCGGGAAATCATTGGAAGTGAAGTTTATGTTGTAGATCAGCAAACAGCTCAGGCCCAGGTGCGTATCGAATTCGCTGACGATGAATATGCTGAGTCAGATAGTGTTATGTCTTCAATTTATACCAATTATTTTGGTAGTGGCATGTCCAGCGTAGTTTTTCAGGAGTTGCGCGAAGCCAGAGCCCTAGCCTATTCGGCCTCCGCTCGGTACGCCCAGGGCGGGAGAGAAAACGCTGAAAACCTCATGTTGGGAGCAATTGGCACTCAAACCGATAAAACTGTGGATGCCCTGAACGCTTTCATTGATTTGATTGATAACATGCCCGAGTCCAACGAACGGTTTGATGAGTCAGTGAACTCATTACTTAATCGCTACCGCACTTCAAAAATTAACTTTCGTGAAGTTATTGGCGCAGTGCGAAGTTGGGAGCGCCTCGGTTTGGAAGGCGATCCTCGTCGACAACGATACGAACAGCTGCAAACTGCAAGCATGGGTGATCTACTCTCGTTTCAACGAGACCATGTGAAGGAAAGACCAAAACTAATATCTGTCGTTGGTGATCTGTCAATTATCGAGGCCGAGGAACTTGAACAATTCGGTACAGTCAAAGAAATTCAAGTTGATGATCTCTTTGTCGATTAAAAACAAGCGAATAATATTTGTTGATTAAGGCTCGTTGATTACAGACTTTATAAAGTTTGCGCTCCTCGCATTGCGAGGCATTGCTACTGCACCCATTAAACTCATTTTTCTCATTCCAATTACCGACACCTAATCTTATAACCCAGTATAGAGACATTGAATAAAAGCCATGAGTAACAAAGGTACAGCGCTTTCCGTTTCTGGGTTGAAGAAAAGCTACGGCATCCATGAAGTTATTAGCAATCTTGATTTGCAAATTCAACAGGAATCTATTCATGGACTGGTTGGATTAAATGGGTCTGGCAAAACGACAAGCCTAGAATGCATGCTTGGTTTGCAATCCGTAAATGGCGGCGACATTTCGATATTAAACTATTCTCCTCAGCAGCTACATCGAGCCAATGGCGATATCGTAGCAATCTTCGATTCCCCTAGCCTGCTTCCTAACCTCACTGTACGGCAATGCTTGCAACACGCTTCGCTCCTTTGTGAAACACCAAAGAGAAGCCCTGAGACGGTTGAGCAACTGTTAAGTATTGAGCGCTTTTCCAATTTTAAAATTAAGCATCTATCTTTGGGTAATAAACGGCGGGCCTCCATCGCCCACGCTCTCATTGGCAACCCCAAAATGATTATTTTGGATGAACCCTTCAACGGCCTTGATGCCGAAGGAGTGGATGACGTTCTGCAATTGATCAAAAAATTGAATAAAGAAGAAGGTACGACATTTTTATTGTCCAGCCACCAATTGCCTTATCTCGAGCAGATTTGTTCACATATTGCGATATTAGACAAAGGCTCGATTGCTTTAAATGATAAAATAGAGACTCTACTCGCTCAAAGCTCTAGTAGCGTACTTCTGCAAACAGACCAACAAGAGAAAGTCATTGAGTTTCTCGAAAACAGCACCACCGCTCAAGTAGTTACTACAGCAGACCCAAATTATTTACAGGTCACCCTCACCTCCATCGATTCAAGTCAGTTGAATAAAATGCTCGTGGAGCAAAACATTGGCATTAATGAATTAATTCTCAATCGTGCTTCTCTTGGAAGTTTATTTCGAGAAATAACTAGTGAGGCTGCTCGATGAATGGCCTGATGGTATCACTACGCGCTGAATTATTTGTATCACTGCGAAGCTTTGCCGCCAAACTTATCGTCTTTGGCCCTGCTCTACTCGTAGCACTGCAGTTCTTTCTGGTGAAACTTTCCGAGACAGGAGAAGCAACTCGGAATAGCTTATTAGGTAGCGATAGCTTTGATGAGGCAGCGGCTAACAATGCCTACGGTTACTATGTAGATGGATTGAGTACTGGTTTGACCATGCTGGCTCTGTTGCTAGTGGGATTGGCAGCCTATGGTTTTAGTTTTGAGCGAGATACAGGTGCTATTCGCCACCTGCTTATTCGGCGTATCAGCCGCATCAACTTAATAGCTGCCAAACTCATTCATTTGCATTTACTTGCTGTGTTATCAATCATTTTGTTGTTAAGTAGCGCTTATCTCTTAAGTGATTTCTTGTGGGAATTCGGTCCTATAGTGGAAGATGGATTTGAACTGATAAGCGAAAGCGAAATTCGTTTTGAAATCGCCTTGGGGCTAGAGCTCGCATTGATACCGCTTCCCGCTGCTATTGCATTTGGATTGTTAGTTTCTATTTGCGCACAATCTGCTACTCAGGCGGTTACTACAGCACTGGGAATCACTATTGCTATTGATATCTTCAAAGGCATGATGGGAGACTTTGCACAATATGTCTACGCCAGTTTTCAGCCCTCATTATTAGATCAGTCTTACCTACAGGATGTAAGCAGACTGGTTAGAGGCTACTCAGATGTTTTGATTGATGACAGGATGGTACAGTTGAATACTTGGGTCCCATGGCCAACATTGTTCTTATTTATTGTGGTTTCGATGTTGCTGATCAGACAAAAGAAAATGTAATGAGAAAATTTAATCATAAAGCTTCTGTTAAATGTTGCTTAATTGTTACGCTCAGTATGAGTGTGATTGCTTGTATCAATTACGAGCCAGCTGTGTTGATTCCTGCGATAACTCTCTCTGCTGAGGATATTTCTCTTAGGTCTGATCAGCCTGGGTCGGGCGTAGATTTTGGTCTCGATGTTAGTCTGAATGAAAGTGACTCACTCGCTAATCTAGAAATTCTGCCTGGCATCCGTGTGCGTAGTGTATCCGACAATAGTGTTGCAGATTTAGCAGGAATTCAGGTTGGAGATATAATTCTTTCTATCGATGGCATTGCAAGCAACAACCTGGATATTCTCCTCGCTGCGCAAGAAAACACCGATGCTGATACAGAATTAAAATTTCGTGTGCGCCGCAATACCACCGTATTCGAAACTGGACTCACTGGCAGGTTAAGAGGCGGCAACTCAGCTCCTATTGAATTATTTCGCATAGACCCCCTGGCAAGTAGAGCAGCTTATCAGACACAACTAGTCAACATAGCTGGTAGAAGCGGAATGGCAGCAGCGCGGATAGTTGAAATTTATCCAAAAAGTCCGCTACTAGCAGCGGAAATTGGAATCGATGATATCGTTGTAGCGCTAAATGAAGTGGAAGTAAATTCTGCCCAGGGATTAGTAAACGATCTCAATCAAAGCAAAGCCCTGGGTGAATCTGTGATCTTCAGTATTTTTGATGGCGAAACGATTAGAAATAAAACAGTAAAGCTTTGGGATCCCGGCAGAAGGATTAGCCGACTCTCTCTGGGGCCAGTATTGCAATACAACTCTTCCTTAAGTCCTAAGAGAAGTAATTTGAACATCTTAGATTTTTGGCTTTTTTCTCTCTATAAATATAATCAGATTGAAGAAGAGAAATCACATAGCCTCTTTGGAATATTTAACTTCACCAGTGACTATGGTGAGTTAACGGAAGAGCAAAATTGAATCTAATCATCCTCAACGAAAATCATTCTACTGCAGGATTTTCCCGCCACTATTGGTTCGGCTATCCCTTTGCTTTTCGACTGATTTTAGTTGCCTTCGGTAGTTTACTAAGCACAATCTCTCTCGCTCAGACAAACTATGTCGCTTACGAAGTTGCCAGACAAAATAATTGGGAAACACTAATTACAGAAGATCTTAATGGTGATGGTTTAAAAGACGTTATTTTTGCCCACTACGACCCAACCATCGGGCGTGAAATACACATTCATCACCAGCAAGCCGATGGCAATTTTTCAAAAAACCCTCAAAAAGTGGAAATCAAATCTGAAATTATCGCGGTAGGCTTTGCTGACTTACGTGAGGACCCTGGAAAAGAACTTCTGCTGTTTACCAGCAATGGTGTCTTTAGTCTTTCCACCGCTGCGGAAGGCTACGCTGGCAACATTAAACAGTTAATTCGATGGGATTTGATCGCCGCCGTACCTGATCTTGAGCAAGTTCAGTTCATCGAAACAATTCATGATATGAACAATGATGGCTATGTTGATTTATTATTACCAGGCGATGAAGAATTTGCCGTTTATCGTGGCAGTAACAATGAATCATTTGAGCTTGCTGCAACATTTACCACTCTAAACCTTGATACCAGGGCCGCAGAAAGAAATAACAAGAGCGCCAATGCTAGCGCTAGCATTGGTATCAATGCCAAGGAAGGTATTGTGCTTGATATTACTGCTGAAGTACCAACACCGTTCGCGAATTTTATCGAACAATGGTCTGCGGAAACCAATTCTGAACGAACTCTGATGCGTGCAGAAAGCTGGGTACCTTCAGCCATTATGGCCCAACTCAATGATGACGATTTAGAAGATATTCTCTATTTAAATGTTGGTAGCGATGACCTAGGGCAGCTGAATATTCATTACCAGCAAGACAATCTAACTTTCAATGAAAGTGCTGACTGGGTTGGCGCCACTGATACGCAAGGCGATATTAAACTCGCCCATTTAAATGGCGACGATAAAATTGATCTCTTCCACTTGAGTTCCGATGGCGGTGAATGGAATGCCCGCTTCTTCATAAACAAAGATGGAACTTTTGCATTGGGCAAGCCTGATCAGATCATGCGTTTCTCAGGTTACGATGTGAAATTGAGTGTTATCCCACTAGCCGACTCCGAGCAGCCGGCACTAAATGTCAGCTACTACACCATTCCAGTAATAGACGCCATTCGTAATGCCAGCATCAATAGAGTGCAGCTTCTTTATGGTAATTCAGAGGCAAGCCAGGGCCAACTATTTAATCGAAGACCTAACTCTTCTCTGGAAGAAAGTTTTTCAGCCGCAAATGTTCGTGGATTATCTGAACAAATGTCTTTGCAATACGATGTGGACGGAGATGGCAATCGTGATGCTTTATATATAACCGATAATGGCACGCTTGCCGCCAAAAGAATTGATAATGATTTAGTTATAGCAAATGAACCATTCTGGGAATATGTCTCACCGCGCACAGTGTTTCAATTTGAAGTACTGCTACTGAACGAGGACGAATTGCCCGACCTCTTACTTCGTCATGGGGTTAGTACGACTCTGTTGGTGACCAGGCCATGAATTTATTTGGACTTGGAGGCAGAGGCCGTCTTATTGTTGGCTTGATAGCCCTCGGGTTGATGTCTTCAGCACAATCAGCTGAGTTAGAATTTTCATCTCAATCATTCCAGTTTCCTGCCAAGTTAGAAGGCTTAGTAATTGCTGATACCAATGGCGACAATCTTAGTGAAATAATTACAGTAATTGATAAAACTCTCCGAATTTACTTTCAATCCGCAGCAGGCTTTGATTTTCAATCAGGCTTCGATGAAATTGTTTTTCCCGGACAAGCAGTAGGATGGGACCTCAGTAGTAACTATTCAAACTCTGATCAAGCCTCAATCATAGCGGTTATCGACGGTAATGAAGTTCTGGTCTGGCACATAGATAGTCAAACGATTCTTCCGCCGAAAAAAATTCAGGGAAATCTGCTAGGGTTTCTGAGTAAGGGAGTTAACAGACTGCACTTTTCTCGGGATGTCAATGGCGATGATATCGAAGATCTATTAATTCCTGGAGCAGGCATACTCAATATTTATATCAGCGATGGCGACGGCAGCTATCAAGCAGGGCTAAGCGTACAATTTGATATGCGGATCCGTACCAATCTCGATTCCACTCAATTAGAACGTCGTACCGGTCAATCAATTCGAATACCTCTAATCGTCCTGCGAGATGTAAATGGAGACGGCTTTGATGATCTTGTTTCTCGCACTGACGAAAAACTTGAAGTGTTTATAGCCGATGCCCTAGCCAATAACTATTTCAACATTGTCCCGAGCTATACCTTAGACATAACAGAAATTGAGGCACGCTTAGGGGAGTTCGACATCGACAATCTTGATTTCGCTAACTTGACAGGAATTCTAGCTTTAACTCATGAAGAAATATTGGATGATGTAGACGGTGACGGAATTGAAGATTTACTCTTACGAGAAGCGGGCAAAATTTCTCTCTTCGGTGGTACCTTCAACGGGATGGAACTTGAGCAGCCGAGACAAGTACTAAGATCCGGAGGAAATGTCTTAAGCACGTTTCTTTATGATGAAAATGAAGATGGATTGAAAGATCTCTGGCTCTGGCGAGTCGAGTCGATATCTATAGGAGATATATTCGTTTGGTTGGCTCTTTCAGGCAGTGTGGCCATTGAGGCATTTATTTACCCCAATGAAGGTAAGCGTTTCTCGCGCCGTCCTGCCAGAAAAATTAGTGTTGATCTAAGATTTCCCTCAGTCATTCGTCTGGCTGCAACTTTTCAAGAAAAAGCTGACGAATATAGAGAGTTGCAAGAGCAACAAGCAGTCCCAAATAATTCTGCCAATTTAGATAATAATTTTGGCAGTGAAGAATTACTGGTTCTGGCAAACAATCAGATTGAAATTTTTCTGAATGCTATTGAGCCGAGCGAAGACAATCGACAGTTTCTAGGCGCCTTAAATTACACACGCGAACGTAATGAATATGAAATTAATATTAGGGAAATTATCGATGACATTTCTCTTAATGCAAATTCTGCTCTTGCGGCTGTAGAAGGAAAAACTCCAGATCTTACTTTGGATATTGATGCCAGCTTTATAAATGGAAGTGGTGATATCATTCCAGCGAAATTGAATGCCGACTTAATCGACGATGTCTTCATCTTTACCGACCTCAATAGTAGTCACATATCAGGAATGCTGTTACTCTCAAAATAGACTGATTTGTTGAGTCAAATCCATTGAGTAAAAAACCTAATGAAGAAAGCGGTTTGGATAACATTGATAGTTTCTCTAGTATTGGTGAATCTAATAGCTGAGGCGGTTTTCTATTTCAGCGGTACGTATATCAATATGTTTTTCCGAATTTCGTTGGTTATGGGAATTACCGCAACAGCGTCAGTTTTTACTGGGGCGATACTGCTGATAGGGAAATTAGAAGAAGAAAAACCTCTATCTGGCCATGTTAGTGACACTCTCGGGGAGAGATAAAAATCCTAAGTAAGACTGATCGGCAATCATTGCTCTAATAACAAAACATTACTCGCATATTTAGCACTAGCTCTCCTTACGGCCGGGACTAGCTTCAGCTAAATGAATCAAAGCTAGCTCAGCGAAAATCAACTCCCGCTAGACGCGTCGGCCAATGCCTGAAGTCACTAGCCCTGAATTACAGTTGGAGACAATATCTTATAAACGAAATTCGGCAGACCTCGATATTTTCTCTGAATTTCAGAAAAACTAGAGTAATGGTCTGGCTGGTATTAAATCTGACGTGAGCACCATCAGTGGGGACACAGCACAAACAATCTTCTTCAGTGGTTCAGTCCAAGATAGCGGAGGGACTACACGCGCTATTCGAATTCCGTTTAGCCCACCGCAAAACTAGGCCGTAGCTCGAACTTTTACTACTATCTATAATTTCTTCGTTCTCAAGCTATTTTACTATGCCCTGTATCTATGCTGCTTTAAGTAGGCCTTTTAGTTGTGCTTTAAATTGTGATTTAAAGGGAAATATGGTTTCATCGACCAGTTATTGATTACTACTGACTCACTGTTATTTTTCACAAAAATTCAGTGACTTAGCGAAATATTAATAAGTTAATGCACACAGATTATCGCCAACTCCCCTATGGGTTTTAATAAGTCAGTTAGGTTGTTAATGAAGAATATTGCAGTAAGCATCATATTAGCGACCCTGCTTGTTTCCTGTAGCGATGAATTAACCCGAGCAAGGCCTTTTATTCTCACCACGGCAACTACCGGCGGTACTTACTATCCAGTCGGCGTCGCGTTAGCGACAATCGCCCATGCACAACTCTACGAATCTCAGGGAATATCACTTACCGCCATTAGCTCAGCTGGCTCACTGGAAAATGTGAAGCTGCTAAGAGACAACCAAGCACAGTTCGCAATTTTACAGGGACCTTTTGGCGCATGGTCGTGGAATGGTGAGGGCCCGATAAGCAATCCGCAAACACATATTCGGAGTGTTAGCGCACTTTGGCAAAATGTTGAGCATTTTGTTCTCCTCAGCGAACTCGCTTCCACTGGCGAGATTATGGATTTGGACAACCTCGACGGCGATCGCTATGTGTTAGGCGCTCGCAATTCTGGTGCAGAACAAACTGGTCGGTTTATCCTGGAAACCCTCGACATAGATTACGAAGAAAAATTCAACCTTGCCTATATGGGTTACGGTCCGACCACGAATGCGATCCAAGATGGCAATATAGTCGGCATGAACATTCCTGCCGGCGCTCCTGTCAGCTCTATCACCCAAGCCTATGCCTTACTTGGCGACCGCATGACGATCTTGAACTGGTCTCAGGAAGCACTGGATAAGATTAATTCGAGATACCCACTTTGGGATTGGTATGAATTTCCACCGGGTACTTATCCAAATCAAAGTGAATTAATTCGGACAGTAGCTTCTCCAAATGTACTTGTTACCCGGGAGGATATCTCCGAAGAAGTTGTCTATAACGTCACCAAAGTGATCTGGGAAAATTTAGCCACCTTGCAAGAAATTCACGGAGCCACCAAAGACATGCGAATTGAGATTGCTGTCGAAGGGCTCGGCGCCCCACTCCATAAAGGGGCTATTCGCTATTACCGAGAAGTAGGAGTAGAGATTCCAGATCGACTCCTTATTGATGAATCAACAAATACAACCGAACAATCCTCAACTCAGGAAAACGGAGCTTAGAGAAAAATTATGAATTCTGTTTATTTGCGTTGGGCTGCATTTTTATTCGCCCTCTTCCACATTTACTGCAACGTATTTGCCAGTATTTCTGAACTGTGGTTATCAGCAATTCACTTTGGAGGTTTCTGTGCTATTTGTGCTTTTATGGCAAATGAATCCGAAAATGTTGCTAGGTATTCTCTGAGCTATTGGATTAACATCACTCTCGCTGTCACAGCGATCTTCACCTCTACTTATTTGATCCTGTTTGAGAATGCTCTTTATGCACGGGAAACCGAGTACATTCTAAGTGACTATTTCTTTTCTTTAGTAGCAATAGGTCTGGCAATAGAATTTACTCGACGAACTACCGGCTGGTTTATGCCGATATTAATCCTGATAAGTTTGTCGTACATTCTTTTCCTTGGTAGATATATTGACGGGGTGTTTTCTTTCCCTGGCCTCAGTTTGGAAACAGTTCTTTACAGAAGCTTCTTCACCAGTGAAGGTATGTTTGGCCTGACGGCGAACATTTCTTCAACCTTCGTATTCATGTTTATTATTTTTGGTTCCTTCCTACTCCGTTCCGGGGCTGGTGATTTTATAGTAAGGCTCGCTCAATGTTTGGCAGGACGGTTCACCGGCGGCGCAGGTTTAGTAGCCGTCGTCGGCTCAGGATTAATGGGTTCAGTTTCCGGCTCAGCTGTGGCTAACACTGTGTCTACGGGCGTTATAACTATTCCCATGATGAAGAAATCCGGCTTTCCAAGCCGATTTTCAGCTGGGGTTGTTGCCGCCGCTTCAACTGGTGGCGCATTAATGCCCCCAGTAATGGGAGCCGGTGCTTTCGTACTCGCCAGCTATACGCAAATTTCCTACTTGACGATCATTGCAGCTTCAACATTACCTGCAGTTCTTTACTTCCTCACTGTTTCCTATTTTGTTCGCATCGAAGCAAAACGGCTCGGATTAACGCCGGCAAATTCCGGCGACACTGAGCAAGTGTCCACAGTGTTGAAAGAAGGTTGGCATTTCATTATTCCTATTTCCATCCTGGTTAGTTTTCTTGTAGTTGGCAGAACACCGACAACTTCTGCTGCGTTCGCGATTATTAGTGTTATTGGTGCATCCTGGTTATCATCTACACCTATGCTGCCAAAAGATATCTTTAATGCAGTAGTTGATGGTGTAAAGACAATGGTATCAACAGCACTGTTATTAATTGCTGTTGGAATTATTATCAACGTGGTAACAACCACCGGTGTTGGAAATGCATTTTCATTGATGATTGTTGAATGGGCTCAGGGGAGCTTGCTGATTACCTTGATACTTGTTGCACTAGCATCCTTAGTGTTAGGTATGGGGTTGCCAGTGACAGCTTCCTACATAGTACTAGCCACTCTTTCTGCGCCATTAATTTTCGATCTAATTACTCAGTCACAATTACTCGCGGTGCTACAGGAAGGAGACTTGCCTAGCAATGTCGCCGCAACTATCGGTTTGTTTGGTGGCGATCCATTAATTGCTCTTCAAGAAATGCCTCTGGAAATGAAACAGATCATTCGGCAGGAAATGCTTGAGCCGGAGTTACTTACTGGCATGTTACTGAGTGCGCACCTTATAATTTTCTGGCTCTCTCAAGACAGCAATGTCACACCACCAGTGTGTTTAGCATCTTTTGCTGCTGCTGGTATTGCTGGCACTCGACCCATAGCTACCGGCCTCACTAGTTGGAAAGTCGCCAAAGGTTTATATCTAGTGCCGGTATTGTTCGCTTATTCGCCCCTGATCTCTGGTTCCTGGCCGGAACGCATTGAAGTGTTCCTCTGGTCCTGTATGGGCCTCTATGCCATGGCAGGTTTATTGCAATGGCATTTAGAAACCAAACTCAACCCCATCACAGCAGGCGGGCTGCTGCTTAGTGCGATCTTGCTGATGTGGACTCCTTTTCCTCTGTATTACCATGTTATCGGAGCCGTTATATTAATCTCGATAATTGTTGCGCAGGGTAGACAAGGAAAAAATATTACAGCGGCTGCTTAAATTTTTTATCGCCTGTTGGATCACTGCAGAAAACATCATTCTTGAATAAACAGCCTTTCAATAAAAAATTACAAAAAACTTCTATTAAATTACTATTTTTCTAAATATTATCTTTCTAAATAGTACCTTCCAAAAACCAAGAACGGGAAAAATATGAGCGATTACATAGCTAAACAAATTCAATTAACCAGTCGGCCGGCCGGCATGCCAAGTCAGGAAAATTTTTCATGTGTCGAAGTTGAACTTGAGCCACCTGCTGCCGGGCAAGCCCTGGTAAAGAATCTTTATATGTCTGTTGACCCCTATATGCGTGGTCGCATGCGTGAAGATGGAGTTTATGCACAATCCTATGGACTCAATTCAGCATTATGGGGTGGCGCTGTTGGAGAAGTTATTGAATCTAATGCAGAAGGCTTGGAGGCTGGGGATATAGTTTTAAACGGAGCAGCCTGGCAGGACAAATTTGTCGCTGACGCCAGCACATTAGATAAGCTGGAGCCATTCGATAGGGATCAATTATCACTCTATATTGGAACATTAGGGATGCCCGGCTTAACAGCTTATGTGGGGCTATTTAAATACGGCGAACCAAAGGAAGGCGAAACAGTATTCGTTTCTGCCGCTTCTGGCGCTGTAGGTGCCAATGTTTGCCAAATTGCAAAGCTCAAAGGCTGCCGCGTTATTGGCAGTGTCGGCAATGATGCCAAAGCTCAATGGCTACTTGGTGAATGCGGTGTTGATACCGTAATTAATTACAAAACCTGCGGAAACCTCACCGACGCCCTGGCTGCTGCAGCGCCAGACGGCATTGATGTCTATTTCGAAAATGTCGGTGGTGATCATCTGCAGGCCGCTCTGGCAGTAATGAACCCTTTTGGAAGAATTGCCGCTTGCGGCATGATCGCCAGCTATAACAATTCTAAGCCAGCTCCGGGCCCCAATAATCTTATGCTCATTGTTGGTAAGAAAGTTCGCATCAATGGCTTCATAGTCTCTGACCACGGTGACATGCGAGAACAATTTCTTGTAGACATGATTGGATGGATTAAGGAAGGTAAGGTTAAGAGTCGCGAAACTGTCCTGGACGGCTTGGATAATTCGGTTGAAGCGTTCTTAAATCTTTTCAGTGGCAAAAATTTTGGCAAAATGGTGGTCAAAATCTAAGGGTTGTCCTTGTCTCTCCCACTAAGGATTGTAGATTAATTCGACATTGATCCTTACCGGCGATAATTCTACCATGCTTGGTCCGATTATATTTATACTCGGTGTCTTAGGTATTACGGTAATTGTGAGAAATATTGATGCTAGTCAATTTGCCTTGACAGATTTTGACACGATGATTTTATTTTCATTTATTCTCCTACAGATTGCGCGGACAGATCTCACCTTAACTCACATCAAAAGATTCTCCTGCTGTATACCTACTTATAGAATCTAGGCTATGCGACGCAGCAAGCAATCCACTGCACTAAAAGTATTGTTATTACTATTAGCTACGCCTCCTTTTTATCGCCGCAGCCAAATAACAATCTAAAGCGTTAGCGAATTCCCGTTTATCACTCTCAGATAACCGCGGGGGTCCCCCAGTATGAACGCCACTGCTACGCATAGTGTCAAGAAAATCTCGCATATTTAGCCGGGCTTTGATGGTACTCGCCGAGAACGTCTCACCTCTTGGACTTAAGACTTGAGTGCTCTTACTTATCAGCTCATCGGCCAGGGGTATATCTGAGGTAATTATAAGATCGCCCGCTTCCGCACGGCGCACAATTTCATTGTCCGCCACATCGAATCCCTGAGGCACCTGGATAGATAAAATATTCTTGAATGTTGGCACCTGCAAGGGTTGATTAGCAACCAAGGTCAATTGAATACCAGTTCTTTCAGCAGCTTTGAACAGTATCGCCTTAACCGCCTTCGGACAGGCATCTGCATCCACCCAGATTGTCATGCCAGCGCCTGTAAACTATTGATCAATAACTCACCAATGTTCTCAGGCACTAGACATCACCACTACCTTATCATTCAAGTCTTCTACTGCCTGATTGTGGCTCAAGTAGTTATTTCCAGTCAGTGCATGGAAAAATTGAGTGGTAGCTAGCCTGTCCATAATCGGGCCTTTAACTTCAGAAAGGTGTAATGTGATATTAAGACTTTCTAGAGTTTCATTGATTGTCTCGAGTGAGGCTAAGGCACTCATATCAATTTTATTTACGGCTGTACACATCAACACAACATGTTGCAGTTTTGGCTTTTCTGTAACTAGCTTAAACAATAACTCTTCTAAATATCGCGCATTGGCAAAGTAAAGCGACTCATCGACACGAATAGATAAGAGGTTTTCAAAAGTTTCAACTTTGTGACGATTTACATTCCGAAAATGTTCAGTGCCGGCGACTCGGCCAACTACAGCAACATGGGGTTGAGAAGTTTTGTACAAATGAATAACAATCGAGGCAAACACACCAGCACTGATCCCGAATTCAACCCCTACCAGCAGAGTTAAAAGCAGAGTTATGGTGACTGCAGCAAAATCAGCCTTAGAATAAAGCCAGGATCTTTTCAACACGGAAAAATCCAGCAAAGGAATTATTGCAACTATTATTATCGCCGCTAAACAAACTCTAGGCAGCCAGAACAAAATTGGAGTAAAGAACAAAGCGACAAGAGTAATTAGTATTGCCGTAAATAGGCCAGCGGCTGGAGTTGCGGCACCAGCTTCAAAATTTACCACCGAGCGGGAAAAGCCACCACTAACAGGAAACCCTCCAGCAATCGAAGAGCCAAGATTCGAGGCCCCTAGGGCGACTAATTCCTGGTCCAAATCGATTCTCTCCCGCCTTCGAGCGGCTAATGATTGACCTACCGAGATTGACTCGACGAAGCCTATAATGGCTATTAAGATAGCCGAGCCCGCCAAGTTGCTCATTAAACCTAACGAAAATTTCGGCACACCAAATCCTGATAGACCTTTAGGTACATCACCCAGCAACTGCAAACCTTGCTGGTCAAGCCGCAGAGAGTAGGCCAGTGTCGCCGTAATAATTGCAACGAGAATTGGACCTGTTCGCGAGAGAATAATAGCGAGAGACTGATTTATTCCTAGGGCAACCAACAAATTTCTCATGCCTGACTTGCTCCATAGGATAAATACGATTGCCATAATTCCAATGCTCAAGGTGAGCATGCTGGAGTCCTGCAGTGAGCCTAAAATAGCTGTTAGTAGTTCTAGCAAATTATTGCCGCTAGCACTGATGCCCAATAGATGTTGGACCTGACTAAACCCAATAATAAGGGCGGCCGCAGTTACAAATGCACTTATGACTGGATGAGAAATAAAATTCGCCATAAAACCCAAGCGAAGTATTCCCAGAGCCAACAAAAATATTCCAGATAAAAAAGTTAGTGAAAACACGGCGAAGAGATAATCTTCCGGTGATGTGAGGGCGAGCTTACTCAGCGCAGCTGCTGTCATGAGCGAGACGACTGCGACAGGACCTACTGATAAAGAATTACTGGATCCAAAAAATGCATAAATAGTAAGACCAAAAATACTGGCATAAAATCCTGCTTCCGCCGGCATCCCAGCCACCAATGCATAAGCAAGGGATTGTGGAATAAGCATAATAGCAACGACGACTGCAGCCACTGAGTCATCGGCAAACTTACTCTTGCTGTATTGGCGCCCCCAAGTCAAGATTGGGAATAAACGACTTAGGCTTAGTGGTTTACTCAAGCAACTTCTCTATCATAGTTTCAACAACCCTCCATTGATTTAGTTTAATTATCCGAGCCCATTGAAATTTGTCATAATTCTTAGTCTGAGCAGATAGCTATACTAAAATGAATATCAACGCTGACCCTAGGCTGGATTAGTCGAAGGATTTCTTCGCCTCATCAAACCGACACACTTCACACAGCAATAGAACAAAAAATCAATGGCTAAAGTCAACAAGACGGCAATTGCCAACCCCCATTGTATAGCAATCGAGTTTAATGGCACTGTGTAAGTGTACTGATTAACGGATTCGCCCAACAGTTCCTGATCCGCTGCAAATACCACATGCATAACTACCAAGAAGGAATTACCTTCCATCACCAGATGCTCGGCGGAAATTCTAGAATACCTATCGTGAATAATTCTGATGCTACCCGCATCACGCCGAAACACTTGATCATTGCTTTGTTCGTAGTGGGCGATTAATGCTCGAAGATCGCCACTGAATAAGTCATTGGCGGTCAATTGAAACCCTGCGATATTTGCCGATACTTCTTGAAAGTGCGCATCCACCCGCTTCTGATACTGATCAACAAAGCTTGGAATTTGGATTCCAAACAAAAGACCAATGGCAAATATGATTAGCCGACTATAGGTCAGAAGAAATGTTCTCATAGCATAAGAGTTACGTTAATTACGGTTAGAATTTTGCTCTTTTTCAATACCGCTAGCCCTGTGAGAGCAAACTTCTTAAATCGATGATCGCCGCGTGGGCCCGAGATATATAATTGGCCATAGCTAAGGAATGATTGGCGAAGACCCCGAACCCAGAACCATTAAGAATAATCGGAAAAAGTATTTTCCTTTGGCTAGCTTCCAATTCTTTAATAATTTGACTAAGACTTGCTCTGGCGTTTTTATCTTCAAGTACATCTTTGAAATCAATTTCAACAGCGTTTAGAAAATGCATCAAAGCCCAGGCAGCACCGCGAGCCTCATAAAATACATCGTCGATTTGTAGCCAAGGTGTTTTAACTGACACCTCACTCCTCACAGGGGTCGACTGAGAATAAATCTGCTTACCGGCTACGTCAGTATTTATACGTTGCTGTCTGACACTGGCACTGAGACGTTGAGACAAGCTGCCTAGGCGGGACTCAACCGCTAATAGCCAATTGGAAAGATTGTCAGCCCTTGAGTAAAACTGGGCATCCACTTTGTTTGGATCTGAAATTCTTGATAGATAGGAATAAAGATGTTCAATAGCTTCTGAATACTCGCTCTCAGTAGGAGGAAATAGCCAACTGTCATTATTAAAATGAAAATTAGGTTCACTAATTATTAAATCTAAATCTTCCGTAGACTGCGACTGAGATCGACTAAAGCTTTCTCGAAAGGCGCGCGTCAGATCTCTAATTTGCACTAGGACACCAAATTCCCAATTGGGGATATTGTCCAGATATAAACCTGGAAGCATTATATCATTACTTAGATAGCCGCCAGGTTTTTCTAACAAAGTTTCAGCAGCCCTAATCAGTGTTGTAGTTGTGGTACTGCCAACTACCTGCGCATTGCCCGATGCTGTTAACTTTAAAGCATTATTTTGCACGACACTGAAAGGCACAGGTTCTCGGCTCCAATACATGCCAAGTATAAGAATAAAAATCACAACGAAACCAATCAAGGTCAGAAGCATTTTCCGCCCGACACCACCTAGACTAGGCAAGCGAAAGATTGCAATAAAACCAGACCATTTTTCTTTCAGCGAATTCCAGAACATGTAAATTCTCGATGGTATTAAATTGACTTGACCTATTTACAAGCAAAATGTCTCTATTCCAATCTAATTGAGTAATATTCTCTGCCTACTTATACTCACTTAATGTAGCTACCTTCTACATTGGACTACAAAAAATGTGATTTGTTACCACACCTTATTAATCAGCAGAAATTCGAAGTCTAATCGTCGTCCGACTCGCCAGCTCGATATTGCCCCGGAGTCGATAGCCCTTAACGGCATTGCGCATCACTGAAAACATCCAGCGTGCCTGATCATCATTTGGGGCTGTTATCAGGAAAAATGCTTCGTGCTGACGAGCTTGGAGAGCTATATCTATTAATTGCTGTTCAGCTGATTCGCTGCGCTTGGAAAAATCTTGTGCGTCTAGCTGGAAAAACAAATCCCCTGAATCCATTTCCGCTAACAATGCCTCGGTTGCTGCCGCAAGACCCGGATGAGCATCATCTACAAATCTGGCATTGTTGAGTAGCACCTTAGATTCTTCGAACAGCCCTCGCCGATTGGCTTCTGCAGATAACTTTAAATACCTCTCAACAATATTTTGCAACCCTTCAAGAGCTATCTCATTGCTCGGATCATAGGCTAACACTCGCTGAAATCTTATATGAGCATTGTTATCTACAGGGGTAAGTAACCGATCTGAATCCATCGCTTGGAGAGCTTCAAATAATATATCGGCTATCCAACGTTGCTGATCCGGAACTCGTATGGAGTTATCAATCACCTGAGGATCGCTTAGAACTGAAATTTTTAAGGGCGGATTGCTTGGGGCGGAGACAGCGCCTTCGATTGCCGGCTGCTGGGTCTCACAAGCGTTTAGCAAGAGAACTATGACGGGCAGAAAATATTTTATTGGGATGTGCTTCATCATTGCATATGTAGTTATACGACATACTGACATTGACTGCTTACTCTAAGCAATTAAGCAATAACCTAATTCAAGAGTTCAGAAAAAGGAATGTACTCCAAACTATCACCGATAGCGACAGCGCTATGAGGAGGAACAATTGCCAATCCCTCACTATAACTGAGAGACGCTGCTGCTCCAGAGCTCTGATTGTCATAAGGCATCAGCACAGAAGAATTAGAACCAGTTACGACAATTACCCGCAGATATTCTTGACGCTCCGCTGTTTCCCGACAACTGAAACCGCTAGATAAGTGAAAACTTTTTGGTGCGTTCCCTTTACATCCCTGCATGGCAAGCAAGGCCGGCCTTACTAATAGAACGAAGGTCACGAAAGCAGAAACAGGATTACCGGGCAAACCGAAAAACTGAACACTGCGATTATTATCACGAGATAGTTTTCCGCTAGCAAAGGGTTTGCCGGGTTTAATTGCCAGCTTCCACAAATCGAGGTGACCTATTGCTTCAACCGCAGCCTTCACGTGATCTTCTTCACCAACTGACACGCCGCCGGTGGTAATAACACAATCCGCTTGTTCTGACGCCGAAACGAGAGCACGTTTAGTGCCTTCGAAGTCATCTTCTACAACTCCCAAATCAATAACTTCGGCCCCTAGGGCTTCTAACAATGATGTAAGAGTATAGAAATTAGAATTATAAATCTGCCCTGCCTTTACCGAAGCGCCGGGGTGTACAAGCTCATCTCCTGTCGTCATCACGGCAACTCGAATCTGGCGAACGACATCGAGTTGAGTTAAGCCAATTGAGGCCAACAAACCGATATCTTGAGCCAACAAACGCCGACCTTTATTAAGCAGCAATTCACCGGCTTTAATGTCTTCCCCTGCTAAACGCAGATTCTCTCCAGCCTGTACTTTTTGCAGAACCTTTACACTATCGCCGTCGACCTGACAGTTTTCCTGCATCACCACTGCATCTGCACTCTCGGGTAAAGGAGCACCAGTGAATATTCTCGCTGCTTCGCCAATGGAAAGTTGCACTCCCACCTGACCCGCAGCTATGCGTTGGGTAATTTTTAGAGTTGTTGACTGCGACTTTAAATCTCCCGATAGAACAGCATATCCATCCATTGCACTATTGTTTAGAGGCGGCACGTCCATATCGGAATAATAATCTCTGGCAAGAATACGACCGGCAGCGCTGCGCAGCGAAGTTGATTCCTGCTCTCCTATCAACCCAAGTGATTCGAGCAAGACTTTCTGGGCAAGACTAATAGGCATGAGCGCCGTTTTTCTAATTCTTTCTGTGGTTTTGTCATCCATTTGTTTATTTATTACTCAGCAGCATCGCAATCTTACTCTTCAGTAGTTATTCCAGCTCAAGAGGCAGATAATTCATGATTGGGAGAGAATACTCTATCGCCATAGAGCGACTTAATAGCATCTTGCAACTCACCGTGCCAAGATTTTTGTTTAATCCCAAATGTATCAAATATCTTTTTACTGGCTAAAGTTGAATTGTGAATCTCTGGCGCTTTAGCTTCTCGCTCTTCGAATTTCAGCGAGTCCAGTAATTGATAAATTTGCTCATCATGATTAGCCGCATACTTAAGCGTTTGTTCAGCGAATTCGACTTCTTTCTTAGTTTCTAGACCACAGTAATGATAGGTGCCCCAAACACTGGCATCACAATCTACTTGATTGCAAACCGCTAGAATCGCTGCGGCCAAATCGCCGGTATGAGTAGGACTAAATCTGCGCCTGGCGACTTGAATCTCCCCTCTATTCTTGATCGCCGAACGAATCCAGGATTTGATCAATCCTTTTTTGTCTTTACCGAATAACCAGCCGGAGCGAACAATGATATGAGAATTATGTTGAGTGACAGCCTTTTCTCCTGCTAGAGAATAGCGCCCATAGATGCCTTGAGGGTTGGGTTCATCATTCTCGTTATATCCCAATTTTTTTGCACCATCGAAAACATAAGCGTTTGAAAGGTGAATTAATGGAATATTCAGATGGCTGCTGATCTCAGACAGAGTGCCTGGCAGAAGAGCGTTTATTTGCCGACAGCGAAATTCTGATGACTCAGCTCTTTTTAATGCACTGTGATTACGAGAAATGAAATCCGCCAGATTTACCACCTGAGTTGGCTCATAATCGGTAATCATCTTCGCAATGGCGACGGGATTATCAGGGTCGAAGTGCTTATCTGCGGGTGCTTGAAACCCAATCTTGCGTTTGCGCAAAATTTCGATGAGTGCCCTACCTGCAGGGCTGTTTGCTCCAGCTAGAAATATCTTCACGGGACCAACTAAGCTAAATGTCCGTACAACATGACCTGAAGTTCGATCAAACCTGTCGGGAAGTCAAGTGAACAGGGCTACAGTTGGTAGCCCTGAAGGTAATAAACTATTCTAAAACGGAATATCGTCATCAAAATTATCAAAATTGGCAGGAGCTGCCTGTGTTGGTGCCGCCTGAGCTGGTGCCGAACTGCTCTGTTGGTTTTGGCCGAAAGAGTTATCCCCTTGAGCCACCCCACCACCGCCGCGGGAGTCCAACATTTGCATTTCGCTAGCTACAATTTCGGTGCTGTAACGTTTAACGCCATCTTGCTCCCAAGAACGGGTTTGCAAACGGCCTTCGAGATACAATTTTGAACCTTTCTTAACATATTGTTCGACTATCTCTGCTAAGCGATTGAAAAAAACCACTCGGTGCCACTCCGTTTTTTCCTGCTGCTCGCCAGTGTTCTTATCTTTCCAAGTATCACTAGTAGCAATTGACACATTGCAAACACCATTGCCATTGGGCATGGATCTAAATTCTGGATCGTTTCCCACATTACCCACAAGAATTACTTTGTTAACTCCACGACTAGCCACTATTTATTCCCCTCGTTGATCTATTTTTGAGCTTTTAGATACTCTGATACCAATACACGGATACTAGTACATGGCAGCAGATCAATTAGCAACTAAGTTTATACCAAGCTTGTCAGCATGAGAACTTTTCCAGGAATTTAACCGCCAATTATTATCCAATATTCACATACTGAGAAATTAAACTTGGATTAGGCTAATGGAGTTTCGATAATTGACTGCTGAGTAATTATTCGGCGAGTAAATTACTGAATAGTGATCGAAATTGGGCATCAGCAGTAAAGGAGACCGCTATAGAGTTGCGAAGCAATGTATTTCTGCATCCCTGCTGGACTCGAAGCCTTGTAATTGTAGATAATGGGTGGTTTCGCCATTTACTTGCTGTTTTCAGGACCTAGGTCATGGATAAGATTGTTGTACGAGGTGCCCGCACCCATAACCTGAAAAATATCAACATAACAATTCCCCGCGATAAGCTCGTTGTAATCACCGGTCTTTCCGGATCGGGCAAATCTTCATTGGCTTTTGATACTCTTTATGCCGAAGGTCAGCGCCGCTATGTAGAATCACTTTCGACCTATGCTCGTCAATTTCTTTCGATGATGGAAAAGCCAGATATCGATCACATTGAAGGACTCTCTCCCGCTATTTCTATAGAGCAAAAATCTACCTCCCATAATCCTCGTTCCACTGTCGGCACAATTACCGAAATCTACGACTATCTGAGATTGCTCTTTGCCCGAGTTGGTGAACCTCATTGTCCTGACCATAATATTAAGCTAGAAGCGCAAACTGTCAGCCAGATGGTAGACAAGGTAATGGCCTTGCCAGAAGGGACAAGAATCATGGTCCTGGCTCCCATCATTCGCGAGCGAAAGGGCGAGCATATTCACGTATTTAACGAACTCCGAACTAGTGGGTTTATCCGAGCCCGAGTGGATGGCTTGGTTTGTGAGATTGAGTACCCGCCTGAACTTGAAAAAAACAAGAAACATTCAGTCGATGTGGTTATCGATCGTTTGAAAATAAAACCAGGGCTGGAACAGCGCTTGGCGGAAAGTTTTGAAACTGCAATTCAGCTTGCTGATGGCTTAGCTATGGTAAGTCTTGGTGATGACGAGGAAAAATCCAAAGATTTGGTGTTCTCTGCCTTATTCGCCTGCCCAAAATGTGGCCACAGTATTTCTGAGCTGGAGCCGAGATTATTTTCTTTTAATAATCCGGCGGGAGCCTGTTCCGGTTGTGATGGTCTCGGACTCAAACAGTTTTTTGACGAAAGCCGAATAATTACCGATGAGAATCTGGCCTTATCAGAAGGTGCCATTAGAGGCTGGGATCGCCGAAGCGTTTATTATTTTGGCATGCTTACATCCCTAGCCTCGCATTTCAAATTCGCCATTGATACCCCGTTTAATAAACTTTCCAAAAAACACCGCAATCTAATTCTCCGAGGTAGTGGCAAGGAAATTATCGCCTTTCATTATGTAAATGATCGTGGCGACACCTTCACTCGCAGTTATCCCTTTGAAGGCATATTACCGAATATGGAGCGTAGGTTCAGAGAAACAGAATCAAATATGGTACGAGAGGAGCTTGCAAAATACCTGAGTTCACAACCTTGCCCCGATTGTAATGGCACTCGGCTGCGACGAGACGCAAGACATGTACTGATAAAAGGACAAAACTTGCCTGCCATCACTGCCATGACTGTAGCTCAATCGGCGGAGTACTTCGAGAAACTAAAACTCAGTGGCACACGCGCCAAGATTGCTGAAAAAATACTAAAGGAACTTCAGGATCGTTTAAAATTCCTCGTAGATGTTGGGCTCAATTACCTAACCCTAAATCGTAGCGCCGATACTTTGTCCGGCGGGGAGGCACAGCGCATAAGATTGGCCAGCCAGATTGGCGCCGGCCTGGTTGGTGTTATGTATATCCTTGACGAGCCATCAATTGGCTTGCACCAGCGAGATAATAATCGCCTTCTGCAGACACTCTTCCATTTGCGCGACCTTGGTAATACCGTGATCGTAGTCGAGCATGATGAAGGAGCGATTCGCAGCGCTGACCACATAATCGATATTGGACCTGGCGCAGGAGTGCATGGCGGCGAGATTGTCGCTGAAGGTTCAATAGCCGATATCACTAAATCCAAAAAATCCTTAACAGGTCAATATTTGTCGGGAAAAGTAGAAATTGAAACGCCAACAAAACGGCACAAATTTAACGAAAAAAAAATTCTTCAATTAAAAGGGGCCACAGGTAACAATCTACAAAATATTTCTGTAAAAATTCCAATTGGTTTATTTACTTGCGTCACCGGAGTTTCTGGATCTGGAAAATCTACACTAATTAATAATACTCTGTACCCAATTACCGCCACGAACCTCAATGGCGCTACGACGCTAAATCCTGCTCCGTTTGAAGATATTGAGGGCCTCGAATTACTAGATAAAGTCGTTGATATAGACCAAAGCCCAATCGGTAGAACACCACGCTCAAACCCAGCTACTTATACCGGAATTTTCACCCCAATACGGGAAATCTTTGCTGGCACGCAAGAAGCAAGAACCAGAGGTTACAAGCCCGGGCGGTTTAGTTTTAACGTGAAGGGCGGCCGCTGTGAAGCCTGCCAGGGAGACGGTGTAATTAAAGTAGAGATGCATTTCTTACCTGATGTCTATGTCTCTTGCGATGTTTGTCGCAGCAAACGCTACAACCGCGAAACTCTGGAAGTAAAATACAAAGGCAAAAACATCAGCGAAGTACTGGATATGACCATAGAGGACGCCCGAGAATTTTTCGATCCGATACCAGTTATCGCACGAAAACTGCAGACGCTAAAGGAAGTTGGACTTTCCTATATCTGTCTGGGCCAGGCTGCGACTACTCTTTCAGGTGGCGAGGCCCAGCGGGTAAAACTTTCACGTGAGCTGTCAAAAAGGGATACCGGTAAAACCCTTTATATACTGGATGAGCCAACCACTGGGTTGCATTTCCAAGACATCAAACAACTACTCTCAGTGTTACATCATTTGCGCGATCAGGGAAATACCATAGTAGTCATTGAACATAATATGGATGTTATAAAAACCGCAGACTGGATTGTGGATCTGGGTCCTGAAGGCGGTAGCGGCGGCGGTAAAGTAATAGCAGAAGGCACTCCTGAAACTGTTGCAAAAACAAAAGGCTCTTATACCGGCCAGTACATCAAGAGAATTTTAAAATAAAAATAATATTTTCTTCGCCATTTTCAGCTCGGCAAAGCAGATAGCTAGTGAAACTACCTTATCGTAAGAAATCGCGGTGGTCCGAGCTAAAGTGAGCTTTCTGAATGCTAACGTGATGGCAATTTGTGACAGTGTGTAACTTCGCCGATAAAAAAGTCGCAACGCTAGGCATCTAGCGCTATACAGCTACCTAAGGGTGGCTGTAATTGTTGCTTTCTGAGACAAAAAAGGCCAAACTTCTAGGCAGTTATATATGTGGTAATACCACGTAGGTAATTTGCACTTCTCCTACGTATTTCAATAACATAAAACGGAGCCAAATTAGTGAATTCCAAACTAACTCGCAGACGTTTTATCAAGGGAGTTATATTCTCCGGTGCTGCCGCCACAACGAGCACAGGATTATATCTCGCGTCGAATGCTCAATCGGGCCAAGGCGCTGCAGAACGCTTGATAAATCTCAACATCAATGGTCGAACTCGACCGGTTGATGTCATGCCTTCGGAAACACTTGCCTACACCCTTCGCTACAAGCTTGATTTAACCGGAACCAAAATCGGTTGCAATCGTGGTGAATGCGGAGCGTGTACTGTGTTGATCGATGGTATACCTAATTATTCTTGCTCAGTACTGACTCATAATGTGAAGGACAAAGCGGTTATCTCTATAGAAGGGGTTAAGGATGCGGACGGCACATTACATGCAGTACAAGCAGCATTTGTCACAGAAAATGCGCCACAGTGTGGTTTCTGTACTCCTGGTCAGGTCATGTCAGCGGTTGCACTGCTGAATAACAACCCGCGCCCAAGCAGGCAAGAAGTCCGCCAAGCATTGTCCGGTAATCTTTGCCGTTGCGGAGCCTACGAACATTATATTAATGGCACTCTGCGTGCCTCGGGGCAAATCGCATGAGTACTCATATAGGTTTCGATTTCGTACCACCCGATGTTCCTGGAAAGGTAACTGGTGAAATTAAGTATGCAGAAGACTACAAACGAGAAGGGATGGTTTTTGCCCGCTTACTGACAAGCCCTCTGCCAAGTGGGAGAGTTGTTAGCATAGACGCTGCTGAAGCGTTACGTATGGACGGTGTAGTCGGTATTTTTACCGCTGATGATCTAGCGCCGGTTGCCCCTCCCGGCAACCCAGCACTTGCCTCCGAATACGTTACTTATGTTGGCCAGCCAATCTTGGCAGTTGCAGCTACTACAGAAGAAATTGCCGAATCAGCAATCGATAAAATTCGCATCAACTTTGAGCGTCGCGACTTTGTAGTTGATCCTTTAGAAAGCCTTACTCCCGGCGGCAGTAATGCCTACCCACAGGGCAATGTTCTGGTTAGAACTCGGGAAGAAGGCCCTGAAGGAACTCCGATTATCGGTGCTGAAATTAAAGACATCAAATGGCCACAATCTGCTATTGATGCTATTCGTGATGGCAAAGAACCGGTCGGTGGCGAGTTTACAACCGAATGGGCGTTTGGTGATGTTGATGCAGGTTTCGCAGACGCTGCCAAGATCATCGAACAGCCATTTGTCACCATGGGCTACCCCCACCACTCGCTTGAGGCGAGAACAGGCATGGCTTATTGGGAGAATGGCAAATGCTATTTCCACGGCTCATCACAAAGCCAAAGTGCAAACAATGCCGGTTTAGCGCGTATGTTAAACATTGATCTTGCTGATCTGGTGTTTATCAACGAAGCAACTGGCGGTGGCTTCGGATCCAAAATTGGACCTTATCCGTTCATGGCAATTACTGGAAACTTCTCTCGTGTTCTTAATCGCCCTGTACAACTTCGTATTACCCGCGAACAAGAGTTCTATATCGGCTCTGCTCGCTCAGGCATGCAAGGTTGGATCAAAGTTGGCGTTAAAGAAAACGGCAAAGTTTCTGCAGTAGATTTGGTAATCGTAAACGATGGCGGGGCAACCGGTGGCGGCAGTGGTAACTCTTCTGCACAACACGTCACTATTGCTTATCAACCAGAAAATATGCGCTACCGTGGAATCTCTGTTTATACCAATACAACACCTCGCGGTGCTCAGCGTGGTCCGGGCCAGAATGAAATGGCTGCGGTACTAGCACCTATGACTGATCGTGCAGCAGATGCTGTTGGGATGGATCGAGTTGCATTCCGGCGAGCCAATGTAGTCGACAGTGATGGTTTTCAAGGCGGAAGTCAGGGTCCATTAACTAGCGCATTCGTTCGCGAAGCACTGGATCAAGGTCAACGACTATTTGGTTGGCAAGACAAGATCAGCGCTCCTAAAAATATGGGTGGCAGCAAAGTTCGCGGAGTTGGCGTTGGCATTGGTTATCACGGTGCTGGTGGTCGCGGCTACGATGGACTTTTACGAATTGGTACTGACGGTAAGCTCTACATCCATAGTGGTGTGGGCAACCTTGGTACTTATTCTTATGCGGGCACATGTCGCGCAGCCGCTGAAGCTTTGCAGGTTCCTTGGGAGCGTTGCGAGATCGTGCATGGTCGATCTGATCTTCACTTACCCCACAGTTCTGGTCAGGGTGGCTCTAACACAATCTTTACCCACACGCGCACCAACTGGGTAGCAGCTCAAGACGCGATTACCAAACTTAAGGAAATCGCTGCCAATGACCTTGGTGGAGCAGCCGATGATTACGAAATTGGTAATGAGCGGGTCTACCGTACATCCGATTCCAGTATTGGCATGACTTACGGCCAGGCAGCAGAGCGTGCTATGGAACTTGGTGGTAAGTATAGCGGCGAAGAATATCCTGATGACATCAATCCTCTGACTCAACTAGCCGTTCAGGGCTTGTCGGGCAGTGGTCTAATCGGTGTAGCAAAAGACAATATTCCTGGTCAGGGACAACCTCCTGGGATACTTGTTGGCTTTTGCGAAATCGAAATGGATACTGATACTGGTAAATATGAAATTCTGGAATACACGGCTGTTGCTGATTGCGGCACAATCGTGCATCCGAAGAATTTTGATAATGCCATGCGCGGTGGTGCTGTCTGGGGAGTCGGTTTGGCTGGTTTGGAGCGTCATGTTTATGACCCTCAAAATGGTCTGCCAGCTAATACTGGCTTATACCAGAGCAAGCCACCAACAAATATGGACGTACCTGTAGATACAATTGCAGCCGGAGTAAATATCCCAGACCCTCAAAATCCAACAGGAGGCCGAGGAATTGGTGAACCAACTCAAGGTGCAGCAGCGGCGGCATTAGCTAGCGCTATATCTGATGCATTAGACGGACATCTGTTCAATACAGCCCCGACTACCACGGACATGATCATTAACCACTTGGCTGGAAATACTTACAGTTCCAAGTCCCTTAAAACTAATACTTTCTGAGGTTACTATGCCATCACATGACGTAATGCCAAATATGGAACTGTACCAGCCGGTGCAGGTGGAAGACGCGCTTGCGATTGCTGACCGACTCGCTGAAAGAGGTTGGTTAGTAGGGGGAGGCCAAGATACTTATGGTTGGTTAAAAGACAGAGCGAAATCTGCTGATGCCTTAATCGACCTAAGTGGAATCGAGGCCCTCCGTGGAATTCGTGAGATTAGTGACGGAATCGAGATCGGTGCCCTTACTACCTTAACTGAGATAACAGACAATTCTGTTATTCAGTCGCAATTTTCCCTGCTGGCTGATGCCGCAGGTCGAGTTGCTAGCCCTCAAATTCGAAACATAGGCACTATCGGCGGCAACGTATCGCAAGATGTTCGCTGCTGGTACTACCGCCGCGGACTTTCTTGTTACCGTGCAGGGGGTAACCTTTGTTATGCAGACACTCCTCAAGGTATGAATAGAGAGCACTCTCTGTTTGAAGCTAGTCGCTGTGTTGCAGTAACTGCGTCAGATACTGCGCCAGCATTAGTTGCGTTGGATGCAACTATGGTGATTCAAAGTCTGAACGGAGAGCGCACTGTATCTGCTGAGGATTACTTTGTTGGTCCTGCTATAGATATTGAGAATACAACTGATCTTCGCCCTGGTGAAATTCTAACTGCTGTTAGAATTCCATCAACATGGGCAAATGCTACGTTTTACTTTGAGAAAGTAGCCGATCGGAATGTATGGGATTTTTCATTAGTTAATGTTGCAGCTGCTTTCAAAGTGAACGGCGGTATCGTTGAAGATTCACGTATCGTGGCTGGAGCTGTGCAAGCAACTCCACGCCGACTAACTAATGTGGAAAATGCCGTGCGCGGTCAAGCCAAGAATGCTGCAACAGCAAAATCGGCTGCTGCAATCGCTGTCGACGGTGCTCGCGCCTTGGCTCACAACGGATTTAAAATTCCATTAATGCAAAACCTAGTGAAGAGAGCTATCAGCGCGTAGCAATACTCAACGTGCATTGAGAATCTTTCCCAATAACTGAGCATATATAACTAATGCGCTCCGCAAGAAAAAGGGACATGCTGAAAAGTATGTCCCTTTTTCTTGGTACTAAGAAATTAAGTTTTTAAACGAATCAGTTTTATAGTTGACGTTGCGTTGGCCACTAATTTTTCGTCTTGGAAGAGCTCTCCCGACATAAAACAAATTGACTTACCAATCTTTATTGCTTTTGCGACACAGAGTAATTTGCCCGGATGGGCGGTAGCGAGAAAGCTGACATTTATATCCAATGAGATTGGAATATTTTGCATCTCTGATAGAGCCATAACCAAATTGGCCATGGCTGCATCAAGCATTCCTGTAACAAAACCACCCTGTAAGATTTCTGTATCAGAATGAGTAAACTCTCTTCGCGCCTCGAATTCCATTTCGATTTGAGGTGGTTGCGATGAAAATTTTAAGGGCCTTCCAGAAAGCGTTTTAATGCAGGGCGCTTCCTTTGACTGAATTAATACTAGTCTTTCTAAATCGTTCATAAATTGCTCTTCAATTTATTCAATGAAGATAGGCCGACAAACTTAAACAAATTTTTATTTACAGAAATTTCTGTACCCGGAACTATCGAAACGTACTTTTCAACATATCTATGTTGGATTGATTTTCTTTATCGTGCCGAACACATAGTAGAATAAAGTAACTTTCCGCTTATCGATCATTCTAAGCTCAAGAGAGGAGTCTCAAGTTATGTGCCTAGCGTTCAAAAGATCAATTTAAACCGCTATCGATATAATAAATTTTATTTAGTTTAATTGATCTTTAGACATATTATAAACAGCTCTAAACCAACTAGGTTGGTCGTTAAGATTAGGTATAAGGTGAAAAGAATCGCCACCGGCAGATAGATACTGATGACGGTACTCAACACCAATTTCATGAATAGTCTCAAGACAGTCTGAGGTGAAAGACGGGGTCACAATGGCGACGTTTTTGATACCATCTTCCAATAGCTTTATTAGATGCTCATCTAAATAAGGTTTAATCCATTCTTGCCTACCAAAACGGGATTGAAATGCTATAGAGTATTGATCTTTCTCCCAGCCAAGAGCTGTAACAATTGATTCTGTCGTCGCAACACATTGTGCACGATAACAGTATCGATTCTCCTTACCAACTTCATTACAGCAGCCACCAAAAGTACAGAAACTGTTTTTATCTGCTTTTTTAAGATTCGATTCTGGCAGCCCATGGTAACTAAACACCACATGATCGACTTCAAGGTTTACTAAATGTTCGGTTATCAAAACAGACCAGGCACGAATAAAATCTGGTTCGGAAAAGAAATCATAAATGAACTTCAATTGCGGAACCGACTTCCATTTAGCAGCACATTGATCTATTTCATGAAAAAGAGAGGCGGTGGTTGCTGTAGAATATTGGGGGAACATTGGAAAAACTAAAATTTCATTCCTACCTAATCTCTCAAGCTCTTGCATCGCCTCTCCAATAAATGGCTGGCTGTAACCCATGCCAGTTACCACTAAAACATCTTCTCCTGCTTCTTCAAAGGCCAACTGCAAATTAAACTGTAGACGATCCGCATATACTTTCAGTGGAGAACCATCTTCCATCCATATAGAAGCGTAATCTTTGGCAGTTTTAGGAGCACGGAATGGTAATATAATTAAATTACGTAATAGCCAGCGGCCCACCGGATTTATATCAAATACAAAAGGATCGGAGAAAAAATATTTATAAAAATCTCGCAAGCCTTTCGCTGTTGGTGCGGCTGGAGTTCCGAGGTTTAGAAGTAATACTGCTTTAGACATTGGATTCTATTTCTTTAGAAATCTTATCATAACACTGCTTTAATGAGATTCATCGATTTGATTATTCTTCAGTCATTTATTTTTTAAATATCTTTGGTATCAACTAGATGACCTACCCTTGAAACTAAGTAGTAAATATCTAGATAGTTTTAGCTAGTGATTCTTCAACTCGATTACTTAACCTGCGAAATCATCAGTCATAATTGGGGGAATCTATATTAATTAGATTCATGTCATTTAGAGGCCGAAGCAGATATAGAAAATAAGTGGTTCAGTAATTAGGTAATTGCGTTCAATCGTTCTCAACAATCCTTTGCACCATTGTAGAAGTCAGTAACCAAGTTCGCTTTTAAAAACGGTAAAATTTCTCCCGATTTTCCTACCTAAAATCCTAAACCCCATACCTATTGGGCTGCAGCTCTTGTGTGTAGGTTAGTAACAAAAAGTACAAAAAAGAGCTGCAATCCCAGTAAAATTGAGTAAAATAAAGGCAGCTACTTATCTTTTCCAGATTAGACATATCCAATACTCTTAGGGGGTTGTTTCGTGAAAAATTCATTTCGATTGTCTTTATGTGCACTTATCGCTGCTTTGAGCACCACAGTTACTGCAGGTGAGCGGGTTGGAGATTTCGCATTAATCGATAACCACGGTGCCTTCCAGCATATGACTTGGTACAACGACCAAAATGCTGTGGTTATTTTGCCCCAGTCAATTGGTGCTACCGATCAAACTGCCTTAAATGGCCTGCTGGATTTGCAAACTAAATATACAGAATCAGGTGTGGTTTTCTTCTTGATGAATCCTGGTTTGCAAACAGATCGAGCGGCAGTTCAGGCCGACCTTGGATCAGTGGAATTGCCCGTTCTTATGGACGATGCCCAATTGGTCTCAGAGATGCTCGGTCTTACTCGATTAGACGAAGCAGTTGTTTACAGCCCTAAGTCATTCGAAGTGTTATACCGTGGTCCAGTATCTGAGCAGCTCGAAGCGTCTATTCAGCAAACTCTGAATGGCGATTCTTCTGAGCTAGTCTCTATAGCTACATCAGGCGCTACTATTGAATACAGCAACCTTGATGCTCATAGCGACCTCTCCTACGAAAAAGATATCGCTCCGATCATTGCGGAAAATTGTGCAAATTGTCATCGTGAAGGAGGTATCGCACCATTTGCTATGGACAGCAATCTAGCAGTTCAGGGCTGGTCACCAATGATTCGTGAAGTAGTTATGACCAAGCGTATGCCTCCTGGTCAGATCGACAACAAAGTCGGTTATAAGATGAAGAATGAAATGAATCTAAGCGATGATGAGATGCAGAAACTAGTGCGCTGGGTAAACGCCGGCTCAGTTGTTGCCGGTGAAAGCGATCCATTAGCTGAGCTGGTTTGGCCGGATACCAAATGGTCATTAGGAGAACCTAATCTGATAGTTTCTGTTCCCCCTCAGTCAATTCCTGCAACAGGTGTCGTTGACTATATGAACATACCAATAGATCTAGGTTTGGAAGAAGATGTTTGGATTAAAGGCTCTGAGGTTGTTCCAGGCTCTCCTGAAGTACTTCATCACATTATCACATCAGTGATTCCACCCGGCGACAAAACTGATTTTCAACAAATTCTTATGGATGCGATTAATACCTTACCTGAAGAACGTGCAATCACAGTTCGAACGCAATTATTTCAATCCATGGCCTCTGGAGAGGCTCCAGATATTGATAGGATCTTCCGTGAAAACCCAGAAATAGATGTAGGTCTATTCCTTGGTGGCAGCGATTCCAATCAAGGTTCAATAGCTGGATATGCGCCAGGCAACTCTATTTCCTTGAATCCAGACGGTGTAGGCGGTCTCATAAAAGCCGGCACTCAGTTGAATCTTCAAATGCATTACACAACTTCTGGAAAAGAAACTACGGATGCCACTGAGATCGGTATTTATTTCTATGAAGACGGCGTTGTGCCAAATGAGCGCATGTCAGGTGGCGTAGGCAATGCCTTCACTTTAGCCATTCCACCTCAATCTAAAGATCATGAAATGGAGCTAGTTACTTATGTTCCTGAGGATGCCGAAATATATTCCTTGATGCCTCATATGCATTTCCGCGGCAAGCGCATGAAGTTCACAGCACAGTATCCTGACGGCTCCGAAGAATTACTCCTTTCAGTTCCTGCCTACTCGTTCAACTGGCAGTTAGCGCACGAGCTAGAAGAACCATTAAAAGTACCAGCAGGTACCAAAATCATCGCCAATGGAGCGTTCGATAATTCTTCACAGAACACGTACAACCCTGATCCGAATTCAGAGATCACCTGGGGTGAACAAAGCTGGGAAGAAATGTTTATGGGTTTCTATCAATGGAAGAATGTAGACCAAGGTGGATCTGATTAAGATTCGCTAATCGCTAATTTTTAGAAAGAAAAGGGGCGAACTCTCTCGGGTTCGCCCCTTTTTTTATTGACATTTTGCCTAGCTGAATAGCAGGAAATGAGGCAAAGCTACTACTGCCCGCGAGTTGGTGGTGGCGCCCAATCACAATCCGGGCAATCGGGAGATTTACCGTTTTGCTCCATAACATCAAAGATAAAATCCCTCCAAACAGCATTCGGCTGCCATACTATATTCATGTCAGCCTTAGCCTCAGCTACAGGCACATTATTGTAAATTACCCTGTAGAGAAAACTAAACGCTGTTGCACGAGCATTAACTTGGCAATGCAATAGTGTCTTCTTCTCACTATTGCGCTGCATCGAATCAGAGAACGCATAAAAATCATCAGGTAGGGGATTATCAAAAGACACCGGAACCTGCATGTATTCCATTCCCAAACCTTTTACTACCTGATCCGCATCAGGGAGTGCGTTAGGGTTATTTGTGAAAGCGATATACACCACTCGCTCGAAGCCACTATCTGCAATCGTCTGGAACTGTTCCAAAGATGGCTGGCCAGCGCTAGCAAAGGTATCACTGTACTGAAGAAAATTTGTTATCTCTGATAGAGCCGGTTCCACTTCTTCTACCGCCAGCACCGAAATCGGTAACATCGACGCACTAGTCAATGCCAAGGATTTAAGGAGTAATTTCATTTTAATTCCCTCTTCCAAATTAAATGAAGATCTAACTAACACTATAACAAATAGCGCTGTCTTAATCCTAAGGCTTAATACTGTGACATGTTGTCGAAACAACAGAGAGAAGGTTAGTTAGTGATCGAACAAGTCTTTCTTTGCTGAGTAGACCCACTCACCAGAACGGCTTCTGATTAAGATGGGCATCTACGTTCAGAATGGAATCGAAATGTACAACAAACATCGCTACTGTAACCACTGGCAAATAAGACTCGCAGCTTTGGTTTTAATAGAAACTCAGTTTAAATCTTTGACGTTAACCTCCCCACTTAAGAAAATTTAGAAACTCTCGCCGGTTCTTCGGGCCATAGGTTAAAAAAGATGGTTGTGGATTCTCTTGATAAACCAGCTTCACAGTACTGACAAAATCAGTTGAAGTTAATGAGCGAATTTCAGATTGATCGATTCCATAAGGAACAGCAGCATTTAAACCAAATACCTTTCGGCGGAGTTCAGGTGTGAGGCCGGTGTATCCAAAGCGCTCTTGGAATTCTTCAGAAATTTGAAAACTGCGAAAGGCCTGGATTTGATCTTGTGGAGAACCGTACCAAATGGAATCTGTTCCCCAGAGCACATTATCCTCGCCGATGTGCTTAAATATTTTACCCAGAGCATGAGCTGCATTGTCAGGGTCACGCATTAGAAAACGCCAGGTGCTACCAAGCTCAGCATAAACATTCGAATTTGCTGCGATCTCGTTGTCTACCATTGACTGAATAAGCGTATCGATGCCATCTCGGCCTGCACCATTGGCAAATTCCTGCTCCTGCACACTCGCAACAAAACCAGAGTGGTAAACCAAAAAATTCATATCTGGAAACTGTTTAGCGACGATTCCAATATCCATACATTGGCTGTGCTCATAAGAACGCGAACCAAATGGGAGT
>Ga0209402_10000473_pt1 | contig 48409 bp, 43 predicted proteins | sample ArcticOcean_MG_C_3_FD_187437 | JGI IMG/M metagenome (GOLD analysis project Ga0209402, IMG submission 187437) | Marine microbial communities from western Arctic Ocean - ArcticOcean_MG_CB8_126 (SPAdes) (version 2) | ecosystem: Environmental > Aquatic > Marine > Oceanic | place: Arctic Ocean... | reverse complement strand
CTGATGGAGTAAAAATAGGAAGGACAAATTCCTCCTCTCTTGGAATAATAAAATACCATAGAGCTAAAAAGCATATTAAAATAAATAGAATTAATTTTTTTTTCATATAAGTCTCTTAAATTAACACTATTATGATTAGTTGGAAATGTAAACATACTTGGAAAAAATCTGCTGTTAATACATCTTGGTGTTTACTAGGATGTTCTATTGGTGAATTTGGAACACTAGCATATTATAGTTATTCAGAACTCACATCTGACCTTATAATTAGTTCTAATCTATGGTATTTTTATGCTATCCTCCCTCTAATTAATGGATTGATAACTAGTATAATACTTGAGACTGTGATTCTAATGAGACAAGAAATAGATTTTAAAAATGCTTTATCAACCGCACTAGGAATGTCATTTATATCAATGCTTATGATGGAAGTTGCGATGGAAATTACTGATCTTCTTTTCATGAAAGGAGAACTTGGATTGAGCATAATTGCAGTTCCATTGATGCTTTTAGTGGGTTTTTTAACACCATGGCCATATAATTATTGGAGATTAAAAAAATATAATGCTAGCTGCCATTAAATCTTGATATTTATATAAGATAAATAAGCTTAGATAATTTTGATGAAACTATGAGCTAACTTTTATTAGATTCTTTGCATCATGAATGAATTTATTTTATTTGGTAGCACCCATCTATTAACTCTTACCATCATCTTTGCAATCTCATTTGGATTTTCTTTTTTTTATCGCAGTCGATATAACCCTGATTCATTTGCACGCTTTGAACAAGTGTTAGGTTATACTCTTATTTTAAATGAACTACTAAAACCATTTTATTTGATTGCATTAGGAGATTATAAATGGACAAATACAGTTCCATTACATGCTTGCCATATATCTTCCTATGCCACTGGACTGTTTTTATTAACAAGGCAACAACGATTCTTTGATTTTGCTTATTTTTGGGGACTTGGAGGAGGAGCAATGGCTCTAATGACGCCTGACGTAGAGTTTACTTTTCCTGATCTTGATTTTATTACGTTATTCTTTGGACACGGATTGCTATTCTTCGGCGTTATATATATTGTTATAGTAATAAAGCAGAAAGTAACATTTAGCTCTCTGATAAATGCATTAAAATATTCGTTGATATTACTTCCAATTATGTATGTTTTAAATGTAATGATAGGTGGAGAGCCTGGCTATGAAGCAAACTTATGGTATTTAATGAAGGCTCCAGCGGGAGATTCATTAATGTCATTGTTTCCATCCCCTCCGTGGCATGTATTCCCTGTATTTCCACTGGTTGCAATCATTTTTTTTATATTATATTTACCATTTTATTTTGCTGAAAAGAAATCTAAATGAAAACATTAATCCTGATTAGTATTCTTGTAATATCATTTTTTAAAAGGAGACGATAAATGAATAAAATAGCAAAACATTATCATCCATTTTTAGAAGCTACTGAAAAAGCAGCCATTGCTGCGGCAAAATTGAGAGGTTGTAAGGATGGAAAATTAGCTGATCAAGCTGCGACAGAAGCAATGAGATCAGTTCTAAGCGCTCAGGATGTTTTAACTACAGTAGTAATTGGGGAAGGCGAAAGAGATGAAGCGCCTATGTTATTTATCGGAGAACAATTAGGTAATCAAGATAGTGATATAAAAGTTGATATTGCAGTAGATCCATTAGAGTGTACCAATCATTGTGCTCTTGATTTACCAGATTCTATTGCTGTACTTGCAGGTGCGCCGTCAGGGTCTTTATTGCATGCTCCAGACACTTATATGAACAAGCTGTGTGGCAGAAAAGAATTAATTGGTCATATTGGTTTAGCAAAAACTGTTGAAGAAAATCTAGTAGCTACTGCAAAAGTTTTAAATAAAGAAGTTAAAGAGTTAAAAGTTATTATTATGGATAGAGATCGTCATAAAGATTTAATTGCATCGATGCACTCCTTTGGAGTTGAACCTATTTTAATTGGAGATGGAGATATAACCGGAGGATTAAAAGCAGTTGAGGGAGAAGTAGATTTATTGTATGGTATTGGCGCAGCTCCAGAAGGTGTTATTACTGCCACCGCAGTAAGAGCATTAGGGGGATTTTTTGAAGGCCAATTAGTTTTTTATGATGCAGAATTTGAAAATAGAGCGCGTAAAATGGTTGGTAGCAATATTGATAAAATTTGGAACGCCAATGATCTGTGTACATCCGATGATACATTTTTTATAGCAAGCGGTGTTTGTACAGGATGGGTTCCTGGAGTGAAATTTGAAAATAATAAAGCAGTAGTGACTTCAAAGATAATCTTTGGAAATACGGGAGATGTTAAGTTAATTACCAATGAATATAATCTAGGAGGACCCAATGTCTGAATTACATAGTGTTGCAGAAAGAATGGTGGCAAAAGGCAAAGGCATTTTAGCAGCTGACGAGAGTACCCCTACTTGCTCGAAAAGATTTGAAAGTATTAATACAGAATCTACTACCGAGAGTAGAAATTTTTACCGTAATATGCTATTTACTTGCGATAATATTGCAGAATATATTAGTGGAATAATTTTGTTTGATGAGACATTTCATCAGAAAGAATTGAAAACTGATACATTATTCCCCCAATATCTAGAATCCCAATATATTCTACCTGGAATTAAAGTAGATAGTGGACTTCAAAGTTTTAATAATCATCCAAAGGAAAAAGTGACTGTTGGATTAGATGGATTAGATGAAAGACTATCTAGATATTATAGTTTAGGAGCACGTTTTGCAAAATGGAGAGCGGTGATTACTCTAGGTGATGGAATTCCATCAGATGATTGTATCTTAGCCAATGCAGAAGGATTAGCGAAGTATGCTTTATTGTGTCAACAAGCTAATTTAGTGCCAATAGTAGAGCCAGAAGTGTTGATGGACGGTATTCATACTATTGATACCTCGTTTGACGTAACAGATAGAACATTAAGGACTGTATTTGATCAGCTAGAAAAACATAATGTCGATTTAGAGGGGATAGTGCTTAAGCCTAATATGGTATTATCTGGGTATAATTGCGAGAATCAAGCAAGCGTAGAAGAGGTAGCACAAAAAACCTTAGAATGCTTAACAAAGAATGTCCCATCAAAAGTTCCTGGAATAGCTTTTCTTTCTGGAGGGCAGTCTGATGAACTTGCAACCTTACACTTGAATGAGATTAATAAGCATGACACTAATTGGAATGTAACTTTTTCATATGGAAGAGCGTTACAGCAAAGCGCATTAAAAATATGGGCAGGAAAATCAGAAAATGCTAGAGCAGCTCAAGAAACATTATTATCTAGAGCAAAATCAAATAGCTTAGCAAGTACTGCTAGCCTCTAGTCTTTAATTTGAAAGACCATTAATTTTTCTGAAGACTCAATGGTAAAATTATTTCCCAAAGATTGATTTCTGAGCGCTCTTGAGGAAGGGGATAGTTTATATGCATCCAAAGTATATTTAAGGTTTGTTGAGGTCACTTTATTATTTGGTTCAAAGCTGACAATACTAACCGTTTCGCCTTTAAAAGAATTAAATACAGTTTTTCCTATGCATGGTGTAATAGTAGAATAATCTGTATAAATCGTACAACTTATTGTGTCAGAATACTCATTGATAGCAAAAAAATTTCCTAAAAAATGATCTTCACTTTTTCCTGACACTCCAAAAATTGATAAAGATAAATAATTGTTGTCAGTACACCATTCTAACGCTTTTTCTAAATCAGTTTTTGATTGATCTGGAGTATTGATAGTATGTTTAACGCTGTCTTGAATACCAGAATCGATTGAGTCCAAGTCTCCTACTACATAATGTGGAGTAATATTATTTTTTAATAAGGAATTGGCAGCACCATCGGTAGCAATGATTACTTCAGAAGATCTAATTTTATCAACAATATTAGAATTCTTGGGAAACTTTCCATTGACAACTAAGGAAACCATCGTTTTAAATTTTAACCTAATCTATCGGCAACAAAATCCCAATTTATCAGATTATCTAAAACTGCTTTGACGTAATCAGGTCTTACATTTTTATAATCTAGATAATAGGCATGTTCCCATACATCAATCCCCATCAGTGCATGTTCACCATGTGCTAGGGGATTTTCAGCATTTGGCAATCCTCTTAGATCTAGCTTGCCATCTTTTTCAATCAGCCATGCCCATCCACTACCAAATACACCAACTGCTTGTTGTGTAAAGTTGGTTTTAAATGTATCGTAGTCTCCAAAAGACTCGTTTATTTTTTCTAATAATTTTCCATGAGGGGTTTTGCTTCCACCAGGTTTCATTTGATCCCAATATAAAATATGATTCCAAGCTTGACCTGCATTGTTGAAGACCTTTTTATTGTTTTCTTGAAAGCTTTTTACTACGACTTCATCTAAATCCATATCCATAAACTTAGTACCTTCAGCGAAGGTGTTTAGCATATTGAAATATGCTTGGTGATGTTTTCCATAATGCAAGTCTACTGTTTGAGACGATATTGTTGGTGCAAGATCGTTTGCATTATATGGTAATGTTGGTAAGACAAATTTTTTGGTATCACTCATAAAAAAACTCCTATTAAATTGTTTTAACTGTTTTAAATTTAAATCCAATTTAAACGTTTTAACACAAAGAAAAGAGAAAATTATGACACAAATAAAACTAGGAGAGCAGGTAGTTGATCTTTCAGGAACAATGCCTAGTGTAGGCTCCAAAGCACCAGATTTTTTATTAGCAAACAATGACTTAGTAAATATGACTTTAAAAGATTTTGAAGGGAAACGATTGGTATTAAATATTTTTCCTAGTTTAGCTACACCAGTATGTTCAGCTTCAGCTCATAAGTTTAATGAGCTTGCTGGCGATATGAACAATACAGTAGTTATTTGTATATCTAGGGACTTGGCTTTTAGTCAAAAACAATTTTGCGCTATTAATAATTTAGATAATGTTCTTTTCCTTTCTGATATGCGTAACTATGACTTTGCAAATGATTATGGTGTTTTACATATGAATGGAAAATTTCAAGGACTCTTAGCTCGATCTGTGGTAATTATAAATACCGATGGGACAGTGGGCTATACACAGTTATTGAATCAAACTGGACATGAACCAAATTATGACGAAGTATTAGACGCGCTTACTTAGCGATTAATACGGGACAATTACATTGCTGAGCAATGCTAATTGGTTTGCTCCCAAAAAAGTATTTCAAGATTGGATTTTTTGGAGAGACTCCAAGCATAACAAGACTATCATCTTTAGCATATTTCACCACAGTTTCTATGGGATTACCTTCAAGAACTGTTGCAGTATTTCTAATACCTGCATTTGTAAATCTTTTTTTAGTTTTTGCTAGTATATTTTTCAATTTTTCATCAGAAGATTTATTCTCTAATACCGTAATAATTTCTACAGATAACTTTTTAGACTTTGCAAACTGTTGAGCAATTTCAATTGCTTTATTTGAGCCTAAAGAATTGTTGACAGGTAGTAATATTTTATACTTCTTATTTACTGAATAGTTCTTTACAACCATTACAGAGCTATCAATAAATTGTACTAATTTATGATGCATACCTTTATTTCCACCACCACCAATGATTGTTATATCGTGATTGTTAGCTTCCACTTCTGATCTGAGTTGATCAATGATTTCACCAGTACGCAAGATTAAATCAATTTTATTTGAATGACTTCCTTTTAATAGAACGCGCATCCTAGAATTTTCTTCATCAATAAGAAGGTGGTCATTAAAAGTAACATCGTTGTCCTGTTGTTTGATATAATTTTTTGATTGTAGAAAATCATATGCCCATTCTAAAGTTCTAACTCCTGGCCTATATAACTCTCTATCATCTAAATTTTGATGTACAACACTAACATCTTTCTCAGAAAATTGACTAATTTTTTTACCTACATATGCAATAGTGGTAGTTGCTTCAAATGCATTTGCAATTTTCATTCCAAGATCTAATGTTGGTTTGGAATATTCTTTTCCGCCAATTGCGATTAAGATATTCATAGCGTTACCCAATAGAATTTTGACATTAAATACAAAATAGCAATTGAACTAGTAAACATCAATAGGCCAACTTTAAAAAAAGTTTTAGTACTAACAAGTCCTGTAGAATAAAGAATCATTGCAGTAGGAGATGAAATAACTGTAAGGAATGAAAATCCTGATGCAATAGCAGCAGAAAGAGCAAAAGATATATCGGAAGGTTGTAATTCAATTGCCATAGGACCTAATAATGAAATAGTAGCTGAACTTGTAAAAAAGTTTGCAGTCAATCCTGTTAATATGGCCATAAAAGACCAACTAAGGTTTAAACTGCTTTCAGGCATTAAGGCTAACATGCCATTAAATTTCTCAACCATCCAAGACGATGCTCCTGTATCATTAATTTGAAATCCTAATGATATAGTTGCAGCAAATAGAAGAATGACCCCCCAGTTTGTATTTTTATTAATCACTTCCCATGATACCATTCCGCAAATCATAAAGATTAATGCACCACATAATGCGATAATGCCCAAACCAAATTCTTCATTAAATAAGAACCAACTAGTAACAATAAATAAAATAATAAGAGAAGAAAACAAATGGTTAATATTATTTTTAGTATTTGATGTTGCTACCTTCTTTTTATATCCTTGAATTTGAATATTCTTTAAGGTAGTTGGAAATGCAAATTGTAATACAAAATATGCAACAATGAGCTGTGCTATCAATATAGGATAAGCATGTTTCATCCACTCCCAGTAATCAATACTAATATTACTAAACTCTTGCAAGTAATTAATCATAATCACATTACGGGCACCGCCAGATGGAGTTCCAATAGATCCAATAATAGTACCATATGCCACAGAAAATAGAGTTAATAATACAGCATTTTTCCCATCCGTTTGTGTTGTATCAACATTTTTTATAACAGATAATCCTATTGGTAGCATAATAGCAATAATTGTATGTTCCCCTAAAAAAGATGAAAGAATTGCTGAAACGGTCATTAATCCTGCAAGAAATAATCTTTTATTTCTCCCAAACATTTTTATAATAACTTTCGCCAGCCTTATGTCTAGTCCTTGGTGTACAATGGCAATAGCAAACATAAGAGATCCCATGACAAATAATACGGCATCATTCATGAATGATGCTGCTACTACATCTGGTGGTGCCACTCCTAGTAATACTTGTAGTACTAATGTTAATAGAGCTATTGCTGGAAATGGTATAGGTTCAAATGTTACTAAAGTAAAAACCATTAATAATATTATGAGACTATGATACCCAGCTAAAGTTAATCCTATCGGCGTACTTAGATTTAATAAAAAAATTGCTAGTAAAACACTAAAAACAAACCATTTTTTTTGAGAAAACCAATAGAGCATCGATGATGATATAATTTTATAAGACTCATTCATTAGACCAAATTTATTTAATAAATCAGGAAAAGATAACACTTATGTTATAATTCCTTGACTGGTTGACTGATTCTGGTGTAATGTCAGAGCGAGATTTACCTCTATTTTAAATGGTTTTAATATAAAAAAAAATAATGCAACTATTTCCAAGATGGACAAATAATTTTACTGGCATATTCCTGATAGGAGTATTTCTTTTACTATTCTCGTTATCTTCTTTTATTTGGTATTATGGATCACCGTATTACACTGACGTAGGTTATGCACCAGTTCAACCTGTACCATACAGCCATAAATTACACGCTGGAGATATGGGTATAGACTGTCGTTACTGCCATGTTGGAGTCGAACAATCTTATTCTGCTGTCATTCCACCTACAGAAACTTGTATGGGTTGTCACACATATGTAAAGACAGATAGTGAAAAATTAAAATTGGTTAGAGAAAGTTGGGAAACTGGAAAACCAATTGAGTGGATTAAAGTTCATATGCTACCAGAGTACGCATATTTTAATCACAGCGTACACGTTAATTCGGGAGTCGCTTGTATATCTTGTCATGGAAATATAGCAGAAATGGAAGTGGTTTATCAGGTTAAGCCATTGAGTATGGATTGGTGTTTAGATTGCCATAGATCTGATACTCCAGAGATTAGACCTAAGAATGAAGTAACAAATATGTATTGGACTCCACCGGCAGATTACGATGATTTTGTATCATCTTGGGTAGAGCAGCATGGAGATGAAAGACCTGTAGGAGATTGTCAAAAATGTCACAGATAAAAAATAAATCAAAAGAATTTGTAGATACTAATAAGATTGATCAAAGTACTGCTCAATCACATGAATTTGGTTATTGGAAGAGCTTGAAAGATATCTCTTCTTCCGATGATTATACTAATTACTTAAAGCAATCTGAGCATCATGAAGATAATGGTCTATCTAGAAGAAATTTCTTATCATTGGTAGCCGCATCAGTAGCCTTAGCAGGTTTAGAAGGTTGTAAAAAACCTGTACAAAAAATTATTCCGTATGTAGAAGCTGAAATAGCAACTATACCTGGAATTCCTAAGCATTATGCAAGTACTATGCCTTTTAAAAATAATGCTCTAGGAGTAATTATTGAAAATCACGATGAAAGACCAGTTAAAGTCGAAGGTAATGAGAAACATCCTGCATCGATGGGTAAATCTAATTCTTTTGCTCAAGCTACTACATTAGATATGTATGATCCTGACAGATCTAGAGGTGTTAGGATGAATGGAAAAAAAGTAGATTGGTCTGAATATGTTAAATATGCCCAATCAATGAATAGCTCGAATGGAAATAGACTAGCTATTTTATCGCAAGAATCCTCATCACCAACAATACAGTTCATGCATAATGAATTTAAAAAAGCATACCCAAATGCTGATTGGGTGGTATATGAGCCAATTAATAATGAAAATTTATATAAAGGAATTGAAAAAGCTTTTGGTAAAAAATTGCAACCATTCAATCGTCTAGAAAATGCACAGACAATTCTTTCTATAGGATCTGACTTCTTGGGCGTCGAAGACAATTGTGTATATCATACACGAAAATTTGCTCAAAATAGAGATTTAGAAGATGAAAAGAGTACAATGAATAGACTGTATGTTGTAGAAAGCTTTATGACTCCTACCGGATCTAGTGCAGATCATCGTTTAAATGTTCCAAATCATGAGTTTGCTTCAGTTCTAAGAGAGCTTGCTGGAGAATTAAAAAAATTAGGATTAAAAATTGATGCTAAGCCAGTGAAAACTTCTAACCATTTATGGATTAAAACCGTTGCAGAAGATTTAATGCAGAATCAGGGACAATCTATTATTCTGGGTGGAAGTGATTTATCAGCAGATATTCATTGTTTAATTACAGGTATTAATAACCAATTAAAAGCACCAATTGATTATTATCCACTAAATAAAGCACATGTTACTTCAATGAAAGATTTCAAGTCATTATGTAAGAAAATGGCTAAAGGTTCAGTAGATAATCTAATTATTTTAGGAGGTAATCCAGTATATGACGCTCCGTCTGATTGTAATTTTGAAGCATCTCTTAAGAAAGTAAAGTCTGCGGTTCATTTAAGCAATTTTTATGATGAAACTTCAAAGCATTGCCAATGGAATATTGCACAAGCTCACTTCTTTGAAACTTGGGGAGATGCAATGACATATGATGGTTATGCAAGTATCATTCAGCCACAAATTAGACCGCTCTTTGATTCAAAAAGTGCAGTGCAGGTTTTAACTCCGGTTATTTTTAAAGAAGATAGAAGTTCTTATGATATAGTTAAAAAAGTTTGGAAAGATAGTATTGTTAATGAGAAAAATTTTGAAAGAAAATGGGAAAAAATCTTACATGAAGGGATTTATACTAAGCCATTGCTAAGCAATAAAAAGGTTCGTACTCAAAATAAAATTTCTACAGCAGTACTAAATAAAGACCAAATTCTTGATGAGAATAAATTTGAAATAATCTTTGCACCGTCTTCTTCTGTTTATGATGGAAGATATGCAAATAATGGTTGGTTGCAAGAGATCCCAAAGCCGATAACTAGCTTGACATGGGATAACGCTGCTTTTGTTAGTATGAAGGTTGCAAAAAAATTAAATATTAAAAATGGCCAGATGATTGAAATATCATTAGGGAATACAAGTGTTAAAGTTCCAGCATGGATTGTACCTGGACAAAATCAAAAAACAATTACACTTGAATTAGGCTATGGTAGAGAATTTTCTGGTAGAATTGGTAGTGGTGTAGGTTTCAATGTATATCCATTAAGAACGAGTTCAAATATGGGTTATGCTATGAATGCTGATATTAAAACTCTTAACGAGACATATCCATTAGCAAGCACTCAAGAGCATCACGGTCTTGAAGAAGATAAACTTGCGGCACCAGGATTTAAAGACTTATCTACAAATGAAGTACAATCAAGAATTCCTGACTTAGTGAAGCAGTCGACATTAGAAAAGTATAAAGAACATCCTGAGTTTGTTCAGGATATAGTTGAAGAACATAAGCCAGATAAGAGCAGAAGTTGGGAAGACCATTCAATGTATAATCCTGAACCTGAATATGATTATTCAAAAGGGCATCAATGGGGTATGTCGATAGATTTGACAAGCTGTACCAGTTGCAATGCTTGTTCTATTGCTTGTCAGAGTGAGAATAATATTCCTGTAGTGGGTAAGCAACAGGTAATGAACGGTAGAGAGATGCACTGGATTCGTATCGATAATTATTTTTCTGGCGATCCTGACAATCCAGAAGTATCTACGCAATCTGTTGCATGCGTACATTGTGAATTAGCGCCTTGTGAACAGGTATGTCCAGTAGGGGCAACTACTCATTCTACAGATGGCGTGAATCAAATGACTTACAATCGTTGCTTAGGTACAAGATACTGTGCGAATAATTGTCCTTATAAGGTGAGAAAGTTTAATTTTTATAATTATACAAGAGATCTTCCAGAAGTAGTACAGATGGCTATGAATCCTGATGTAAGTATGCGTTTTAGAGGGGTTATGGAAAAATGTACTTATTGTTATCAGCGCGTAAGTGAAGCTCGTATTAAAGCAGGCAATGAAAATAGAGATTTAGTTGATGGAGATATTAAGGTAGCTTGCGCACAATCTTGTCCAGCTGATGCTATTAAATTTGGGGATATCAATGATCCAAATAGTGCAGTTAGCAAAGCAAAAAGACGCAACCGTGATTATGCTTTATTAGGACAGCTTGGTACTAGTCCAAGAACCACATATCTTGCAAAAATTAGAAATCAAAATCCTAAGCTATCTTCAAATAATCATCAGGGAGCACATCATTAGATGTTGGATAATAAGATAAAGTCAAAAGCAGAAGTTCGTGCTGAGAAATTACTTCCCGGTAATCAAAACTTTACTACTATTACTAATGATATAGCAGGAGTTCCTGAGGCTAAGACTCCAGTTCAATGGTGGCTTTTATTTGGATTTGCTTTATCTCTATTATCTATTTTTGTTGGTACTCTCGGCTTCCTTGTGTGGGAAGGTACTGGAATTTGGGGTATTAATAATCCTGTATTCTGGGGCTGGGCTATTATTAATTTTGTTTGGTGGGTAGGGATTGGTCATGCTGGAACTTTAATATCTGCTATTTTACATTTGTTTAGGCAAAATTGGAGAAATGCTATTAATCGATTTGCTGAGACAATGACACTTTTTGCTGTTATTTGTGCGCTAGTTTTTCCAGGAATACACGTTGGTAGAATTTGGGTAGCTTACTGGTTCTTACCTCTACCAAATCAAATGGGGATGTGGCCAAATATGAGAAGTCCATTAATATGGGATTTCTTTGCTGTATTCACATATTTTACAGTATCACTATTATTCTGGTATACTGGATTAATTCCAGATTTAGCAACACTAAGAGATAGAGCAAAAACAAATTTAAAAAGAAAAATTTATGGATTCTTTGCATTAGGTTGGAGAGGTGGAAATAGACAATGGCAGCACTATGAGTTAGCTTATCTAGTTCTTGCGGGAATATCTACTCCTCTAGTTTTATCAGTGCATAGCGTTGTTAGTTCTGACTTTGCTACTAGTATAATACCAGGTTGGCATACAACAATATTTCCTCCTTATTTTGTAGCAGGAGCTATTTATTCTGGATTTGGAATGGTAATGACATTATCTCTTATAGCAAGAAAAGTATACAATTTAGGTCATATTATAACTGTTGAACATCTTGATAAGATGGCACAAATTATGTTATTAACTGGCTCTATGGTTGGTTATGCCTATGCAATGGAATTCTTTGTTGCCTGGTATAGTGGAAATCAATATGAGTCATTTGCTTTTATTAATAGGGCTTTAGGTCCATATTGGTGGGGATATTGGGTAATGATCTTTTGTAATGTTATTGTTCCTCAATTTTTTTGGTTTAAACGTTATAGAAGACATATTCCATTTTTATTTATCACATCAATTCTAGTAAATATTGGAATGTGGTTTGAGCGATTTGTAATTGTAGTTATTTCATTACATAGGGATTTTATGCCAGGCGCTTGGGCAATGTACAATCCTACAATATTTGATGTTTCAATTTATTTAGGCACATTTGGACTGTTTTTTACAGGATTCCTATTATTTTTAAGATTCTTACCAATGGTTTCTATGGCTGAAGCAAAATTAGTATTACCAGAGTCTAATCCTCATCATGGACATAAAGAATGAATACGTACGGTATAATAGCAAAATTTGATACTCCTGTAGCATTAGTTCATGCTGCAGAGAAAGTAAGGAATGCAGGATTTAAAGATTTTGACTGTCATTCTCCGTTTCCAATTCATGGTATGGATGATGCGATGGGACTTAAACGATCTAAACTAGGTTATGTTATTGGTGCGATGGGGTTAACCGGAGCTTTATTTGGTTTTGGATTACAAACTTGGATCCATTCAATTGAATATCCAATGAATATTAGTGGAAAGCCATTTTTTGCTTATCCGGCATATGCAATTATTACATTTGAACTTATGGTCCTATTTAGTGCTTTTGGAGCAGTCTTTGGAATGATGTATTTTAATAGAATACCTCGATTCCATCATCCTGTATTCTATTCAGATAAATTTTCTAGGGTTACAAGTGATGCATTCTATGTTAGTATTGAAATTTCAGATCCAAAATATAACGAAGAAGAAGTAAAGTCATTTTTAAAACAAATTGGTGGTACAGAGATTGAGGTGTTAAAAGATGAGAATTAATATATTATTTTTAAGCCTATTATTTTTAACCGGTTGTTTTAGAGGTGCAAAATTTGAAGAACCTCCAATTCATTTAAATCCTAATATGGATAACCAGCAAAAATATAGATCATTAGAAGAAAGTTATTTCTTTGAAGATGGTTCTACTATGAGAACTCCAATCGAAGGAACTATTGCTAAAGGCCAGTATAATGATAATGCCTCATTCTTAACTGGTAAAAATGAAGATGGATCATATTTGGTAGATAATCCGATAGTATTATCAGCAGAAGTATTGGATAGAGGACAAGATAGATTTAATATTTATTGTACTCCATGTCATTCTCAGGTAGGGAACGGTAAAGGTATTGTTACTCAGTATGATTACCCTGTTATTCCTTCTAATTTGCATGATGAGCGTATTCGTACGCAACCTGATGGCGAAATGTTTAATACAATTCGATATGGGTTACGTAGTATGCCTGCATATGGATATCAACTAAAGACAGATGATATATGGTCTATTGTCCATTATGTTAGAGCATTGCAGAAAAGTCAGAATGCTACTTTTGAAGATTTACCAAAAGATGAACAAGAAAAGGTTGCCAAGAAATCATGAAATTAGATTCAAAAGCATACCATTATAGCTCAAAAAAGTCTACTAACTTTATTTTAATGTTCGCAGGTATAGCATTAATTAGTATTGCTTGGTTTACTGGATTTGAATCGAAAGAATTTTATTTTTCTTATCTTACTTCATTCTTTTTTTGGTTAAGTATTATACTTGGTGGTATGTTTTTTACATTTGTCCACCATGCTTTTTCTGCTACATGGAGTGTTGCTATTAGAAGAGTGATGGAAAATACTCTTATGCTAATGCCAATATTCACAATGCTATTTTTTCCAATTATTGCAGGTATGGAAATGCTATTTAAATGGCTTCCAGATCATAGTTATTGGCTTACACATAGTTTTGAAGCTGATCATTTGATACAACACAAACTGCCTTTTTTAAATAAACAATTTTTTCTACAAAGGGCAGTAGCATACTTTAGTTTATGGAATGTTATAGCATTTTATATTTATTTCACCTCTACTAAACATGATACTACAGGCGATCATAATGCATTAAAAAGTTTAAAGAATTTTACTATGAGTCCTATGGGAGTATTACTATTTACAAGTATTAGTTTTGCGGGATTAGATTGGCTAATGAGCTTAGATCCGCATTGGTATTCTACAATGTATGGAGTGTATACTTTTGCAGGATCATTCTTAGCATTCTTAGCATTCTTGACATTTACACTAACTCGCTTGAAAGATCAAGGGTACTTAGAAGATATTGTTTCAGAGGAACATTTTCATGATCTTGGTAAATATTTATTCGCGTTTACAGTTTTCTATTGCTACATCGCTGGAGCACAATTCTATTTTATTTGGTATGCTAATATCCCAGAAGAAACTATCTGGTATCTTCATAGGTGGGTAGGTTCTTGGAAAACAATAAGTCTTTTATTAATAGTTGGTAAGTTTGTCATTCCATTCTTTATCCTAGTCTTTAGAGGTTCAAAAAGAAATATAAGATTGCTACAATTTATGTCTATATGGATACTGTTTATGCATTACATCGATATTAATTTTATTGTGATGCCAACTCTTCACCATCAGAATTTTCATTTTGGAATTTATGATATTGCTAGCATGCTAGGATTTGCCGCTATATTTATTGGTGGTTTTAGATATATCATGTCAAGAAGTCCACTAGTGCCTGTTAATGATCCAGAGCTAGTACATTCAATTAATCATAGGAATCACTAATCATGAGCAATGTAGGTTACGAAAAGCGAGATATCCCAGTTAAGCCAGTAATAATTGGAGGGTTTATATTTGTTTTAACAATTGTAGTCACCCTTTTTCTTTTATTCGAATATTATGTGCGTGTTTTAGATGACACTGTTTATGAATTTAAATTAAGCAAGCGATCAAAAAAATTAATTGAGTTAAGAAAATCAGAAAGCGAAACTCTCAATAGTTATAAGGTCATCGATCAAGAGAAAGAAATTTATCATATACCTATTAATCAATCAAAAGAGCTATTACTAGATGATCAAAAAAAATAATCTACTTTTAGTATTTTTGTTTTTAAATCATTTATTGTTTTCACAAACATTAAAAGAACAATTTCCAGCAGATTCTCTAATAGATGTTATAGAGCAATTGGGAGATTATATTCCTCTAGATACTATATTTATTGACGAATCTGGTGAAACAGTTACTCTAAAGGATTTATTTCAAAAGAATATTCCTACAATTCTTACATTAAATTATTTTGAATGTCCGATGCTTTGTACTCTTGTGCTAAATGGGTTAGCTGAATCAATTGAAAAGCTAACATTAAATGCCGGAGAGGAATATCAGATTATTACTATCGATATTAATCCTAATGAAAGCACAGCATTTGCAAATCAAAAGAAAAAAAAATATATAGCAGGATATAATCTTAAAAATATTAAAAATGATTGGCATTTTTTAACTGGCGATCAAGAGAGTATAAAAAAAGTTGCTGATAGCATAGGATTTATATACTACTATGATAAAGATAGAGACGAATACATGCATCCTGCAGCAATTTCTGTATTAAGTCCTGAAGGGAAAATTTCACGTTATTTATATGGAGTTCAATTCTTAGAAAAAGATTTAAAGCTGAGTTTATTAGAAGCTGGTGAAGGAAAAATAGGAAGTACGCTTGATAAAATAATTCTGTCTTGCTATACTTATAATCCTTACAAAAATACTTATACACTTTTTGCTACCAATGTTATGAGATTCGGAGGTATATTAACTATCATTTTTCTAGGTATTGCAATTGTAGGTTACTGGAAAAACGACCATAATTTATTTAGGGGATCATAGTAGAAGACATGGATAGATTAACCGAATATTTGTTTCCAAAACAGGTGTCAACCTTTGCTGCTGACATTGATAATCTATTTTATTTTATTTTTTATTCATCAATAGTGCTATTTGCTATCGTTGTGTTTGGCATGATGTATTTGGCAATTAAATATCGTTTCAAAAAAGGTGATGAAGTTCGACTTACCAGCAGTAAAGATCATAGTAATATATTAGAGTCTTTATTTTTTATTGTTCCCCTTATACTAGTGAGCATTACATTTGTTTGGGGTATTAGATCTTATTTAAAAATGATTATTGTTCCCGATGATGCGATTGAGATTAAAGTCACTGGTCAGAGTTGGTTCTGGACATTTGATTATCCTGATGGAGGCACAACTCTTAATGAATTTGTAGTTCCTTCTAATCAGCCTATTAAAATTATTCTTTCTTCTAAAGATGTGTTACATAGCTTCTTTATTCCTGTAATGAGAAGTAAGATGGACTGTTTACCAAACAGATACAATGTCATGTGGTTTGAGGCTCAAGAGGAAGGAGTATATGATATATTTTGTGCTGAATACTGTGGAACAGGACACTCTCAAATGGGAGCAAAAGTTGTCGTGATGAAGCCTGCCCAATATGAAGCATGGGTTGCAGAGCTTGGATCTGATGATGAGAATATACCTTTAGATGAGCTTGGTGCTAAGCTATATACTAAGAAAGCATGCAACACTTGCCATACTCTAGATGGTTCTGCTTTAGTTGGTCCATCATACTTACAGACAAGCCAGATGTGGGGACAAGAAAGAGTCTTTGATGATGGTACTAGCGCAGTGATTGATAATAATTATATAAGAAGTTCTATACTTGAACCTCAGTCACAAATAGTAGCGGGGTATCAAGGAGTTATGCCTACCTATCAAGGCTTATTGAATGATAGAGAACTAGATGCACTTATTGCGTTCTTAAAATCTTTAGAAAAGGATTCTCAAATTTAACTGTAAATTAATAGGAAAATTTATGATAGAAAATCAAAAAAATTATCTTACTTATCCAAAAGGGATTATGTCATGGCTTTTAACCCTTGATCATAAACGTATCGGTTTAATGTATCTTTTTGGTGGACTAGCTTTTTTCTTTTTAGGTGGGTTATTAGCATTGGGAATGCGACTTGAATTAGCTGCTCCTGGAAATGATTTTATGTCAAATGATACATATAATAATGTATACACTCTGCATGGCGCAATAATGATCTTTTTGTTTATTATTCCCGCAATTCCTGGAGCATTAGGAAATATTTTACTCCCTCTTATGTTAGGTGCAAAAGATGTAGCATTTCCTAGATTAAATCTTGCCAGTTTTTATCTATATACTTTAGGCGCATTATTTACTTTATATACCATTGTTTCAGGTGGAGTAGATACGGGTTGGACATTTTATACGCCTTATTCTACTACTAGCACATCGAATGTAATACCTATGACAATGGGAATTTTTATTATTGGATTTTCATCCATCTTAACAGGACTAAATTTTATTGCCACTATTCATAAAATGAGAATTCCTGGACTAACATGGTATAAATTGCCATTGTTTGTATGGGCTCTTTACGGTACCTCTTTAGTGCAAATTACAGCAACCCCAGTTATTGCAATTACAATGGTTCTACTGATTCTTGAAAGATTATTAGGAATTGGAATTTTTGATCCTGCTCTTGGAGGAGATCCTGTTCTTTATCAACATTTTTTCTGGTTTTATTCTCACCCTGCTGTGTATATCATGATATTACCTGCTTTTGGAATTATCAGTGAAATTATTCCTGTACATTCTAGAAAGAAAATATGGGGATATAAATTCATTGCATTCTCAACATTGTCCATTGCATTTATTGGATTTTTAGTCTGGGGTCACCATATGTTCACTTCTGGGCAATCAGTTTTTTCTCAAATTGTTTTTTCCTTTATAACTTATTTCGTGGGTATTCCTACGGGAGTAAAGATATTCAGTTGGATATTAACAATGTATAGAGGACAAGTATCTTTTACTCCCCCAATGTTATATGCTTTATCATTTTTATTCTTGTTTACCATTGGAGGATTAACAGGAATATTTCTTGGAGCTGTAGCATTAGATATTCATTTACATGATACTTATTTTGTAGTTGCTCACTTTCATTATGTTATGCAAGGTGGTACTATTGTTGCCTTCTTAGGAGGACTTCATCATTGGTGGCCTAAATCAATGGGTACAATGTACAATCAAACTGTAGCAAACATTTGTTGTCTTGGAGTATTTTTAGGTTTTAATGGTACATTTTTCCCTCAATTTTTATTAGGTCTTAGAGGAATGCCAAGACGATATGCTACATACGATCCTCAGTATGCAGACTTACATAGTTATTCAAGTTTTTGGTCAGCGATATTGGGATTATCTATATTTATTGCAATTATGAATCTATTATGGTCTTTAAGAAAAAATAATAAATTAGACCCAGGTACTAACCCATGGGGAGCAATGACCTTAGAATGGACACATACTACGTCACCACCTCATCCACATAATTTTGAAGAAGAACCTGTCCTTGAGCATGGTCCATATGATTATGACAAGGTCATTGTAGAGCCAACATTTAAAAAATGAGTCACGATAATTCATCGCCTAGTTCTCTACAGCATCATTTTCATGATGTAAAGCAACAGTATGAAACTGCAAAGCTTGGAATGTGGGCTTTTATTCTTACTGAAGTTTTAACATTTGGCGGATTATTTGTAGCATACATTGTTTATCGTTCATGGTATCCTGAGATGTTTATTAATGCAAACTTACTATTAGATGTTAATAAAGGTTTATTAAATACGGTTGTTTTGATTACAAGTTCTTTAACCATGGCTCTTGCTATTTGGGCAATACAAAAAAAGAACAAAAATCTATCTCTGGTAATGTTGATATTAACATTTATACTTGCTTTCATGTTTCTTGGAATTAAATATTTAGAATATTCTCATAAGTTCGAAGTAGGCCAATTACCAGGAGAGTATTATAGCTATATGGGACCTGAAATAGCTCATATTAATAATCCTCATATTTTCTTTAGTATTTACTTTATGATGACAGGACTTCATGGATTACATGTTGCAATTGGTATGGGTCTTATTGGTTGGTTAATTTATGCTACAGCAAAGGGTAACTTGCATTCTAAATATTATACTCCAATGGAAATGATTGGAATTTTCTGGCATTTAGTTGATTTAATTTGGATTTATTTATTTCCACTATTTTATTTAATAGGATAACATTATGGCTCACCAACATCATATTACACCATTAAGCACTTATCTAACCATTGCCGCCACTTTATTATTTTTAAGTGGAGTAACCGTATGGGTTTCATATATAGACTTAGGAGCAATGAATATTGTCATTGCAATGCTTATAGCTACAACAAAAGCTACTCTTGTAGCATTGTTTTTTATGCATCTTTTATGGGATGATAAGAAACTTCTAACAATATTTGTAATGTCATTAATGTTTCTTGGAATCTTTATCACAATCACTTTATTAGATACAGAATTTAGAGGTGGAGTAAATCCTGAAGTAAAGAACCCTATCAATAAACGTGCAGCCTTTTATGATTCTTTACCTCTTACAGATACTCATGGAAATCCTGTTGATGAGCATGGTAGTAGTCACCCTGAAGAGGATGAGGATCATCATTAAATGAAAAAACAGCTTTTTTTTCAATCTGCTGTAGTTTCAACAATCTTATCTTATCTTTTAATCTTTGTAGGGGGATTGGTGCGTGTATCAGGATCTGGTATGGGTTGCCCAGATTGGCCTAGATGTTTTGGCCGATGGATTCCACCTACTAATATTGATCAAATTCCTTCTTATATTGATACCACATCTTTTAATATTGTATTAGCTTGGATAGAATACAGCAATCGTTCTTTAGGAGTGTTGGTAGGCTTTTCAATTATAGTACTAAATATTATAGCCATATATTATTTCCGTAAGGAAATGAAACTTTTCCTTTCATCAATCTTATCTCTCATTTTAGTGGCAGCAAATGGTGGTTTAGGTGCTATTGTAGTTTCTTCAATTTTAAACCCTTTTCTTGTTAGTTTGCATATGGTATTAGCCCTAATGTTAGTGTCAGTATTAAGTTATGCATGTATTGAATCTTATAAATTAATACATATAGAAAAATTTAAAGATTTAGAAATTAATAGAGCACTTTCCAAAAGTTTAATTGTTTTTTGGATATTAATTGTTGTAGAAATTCTTTTAGGAGCCGGTATTAGAACAAATCTTGAACTTGTTTCTATTGAAAATCCTCTTTTATCAAAAGGAGAACTATTAAATGCATTAGATTCATATAAATATTTTCATTCCTTTTTAGGATTTACTTTACTTTTCTTGAGTACATATATCTATTCCAAATTGAGAACCAATAAACTATATATCGCAAGATTTTTAGGCATATTTATACTTGGTATGATTATAGTTCAGATTTTTTTAGGCGAGATGATGATTTTCTTTGAGTTGCCTCAATTAACAAGACTTTTTCATACATGGGGCTCATCTTGGCTTGTCGGTGTAGTAATTATATTGTATAATTGCATCAGGAATGAATACGCTAAATAAAAAGTTAATAATTGCATTTTTTTCAGTTTTAATCTTAGGTATTATAGGATTATTTACCATAAATCAGGCAACTCAATCTAGAATTAATAATCTATCTGTTATATCGAAAATTTCATCCTTTCAATTAGATAATTTTGATGGTACCTCATTTACAGAAAAAAATTTAGACAATAAAATTACTGTAGCTAGTTTTATTTTTACTCAATGTGAAGGTGCATGTCCAATCATGTCAACAAATATGGGATTGTTACAAAAAAGATTTTCAGATTCAGATGCATTACAGTTTGTTTCTATCACAACAGATCCTGATTATGATTCAAGCAGCGTATTAAAAGAATTTTCTGATAAATATAGTAGTAAAAATAATTGGTTTTTTCTAAGAGGAGATATTAATGACGTTGTTAAATTGTCAGAGGATGAGTTCTTTTTATCTGCAAGCTTATTACCGGCTGGACATTCTACGCGACTTGTTTTAATTGATAGAGATAGAAATATTAGAAAATACTATGAAGGTACTGTTGATGCAAATATAGTAGAGCTACAAAACGATATCGTAACTCTTATTAAGCAAGGCTAGTATGATTAAAAATTTAGTTGAGCTAACAAAGATAAGAATTGGATTTTTAGTACTTACTACAACAATTATTGGATTTTATCTTGGATCGGAAGGTACTTTTCCATTGTCTTTATTATTTTATACTATTATAGGTACTTTATTTTCTTCAACAGGCGGTTCGATCCTAAATAATGTGATAGAAGTGGATTCAGATAAAAAAATGGATCGCACAAAAAATAGAGTTCTTCCAAGAAAAAAAATATCAGTAAAGTTTGCATTATTTTTGGGATTATTATTCATTATATCAGGATTATTTATACTATATCTGAAGGTCAACATGCTTACCGCTTTATTGTCTGCTTTAACGATTGCATTATACTTATTGGTTTATACCCCCCTAAAGAGAATATCGTGGATAAATACTTCTGTTGGAGCTATTCCTGGTGCAATACCACCATTGGGAGGATGGACAGCAGCAACTAATAGTTTAGATTGGGGCGGAGTAGCATTATTTTTAATCTTATTTTTCTGGCAACACCCTCATTTTTATGCAATAGCCTTTATGTATAAAGATGATTATAAAAAAGCAGGATTCAAAATGCTACCAGTAGTTAAAAATGGAGTAAAAAAGACTGTTGTACATATTTTTTTACATGCATTGATTTTAATACCTATTTCTACACTACCATTTTTTTTGATAGATCAAACTGGAAGAGTTTATTTTGTGGGGGCTTATATATTAAGTAACATATATATGTTACTTTGTCTTCCATTTATTTTAGAACAATCTAGAGAGAATGCTAGCTTAATATTTAAGACATCAATTTATTATTTTCCTTTATTATTCTTTTTAATATTAGCAGATTTGTTTATATAGAAATAGATAATGAAAGAAATCACTCATAAACAAAAAAACTTATTAATAATAATGTCATCATTACTTACTGTGTATATACTATTATCTTTAAGTGGCGCTTTTAATTCTGGTTCATATTCAACACAATCTAATCCAGATATAATAGTTTATAAAAGTGCAACGTGCGGTTGTTGCGATGATTGGATTGATCATCTAGAAGATAATAATTTTATAGTTGATACATACAATAAAGACAATATGAATTTAGCAAAGTTGCAGCTTGGGGGAGTACCACGCAATCTACAGTCTTGTCATACAGCAAAAGTTGGAGATTATTTAGTTGAAGGACATGTTCACGCTGAATTGATTACTAAAATATTAGAAGAGAAACCTTCAATTAAAGGACTTGCAGTTCCTGGCATGCCAATGGGTTCACCTGGAATGGAAGGACCAAGAAATGATCCTTATGATGTTTTAGCTTTTAATGAAGATGGTAGTTTTACAATTTATGCTAGCTATAATCAGTGAGAATCTAACTTTTCAATTCTTCTCTGATGTCTGCCGCCTTCAAATTCTACACTTAGCCATTGTTTGATGAGTTCTATTGCACGTTCTGATTTAATAAATCGTGAACCAAAAGATAAAACGTTAGCATTGTTATGCAATCTTGATAAATCTATAATTTCATCTGGACCATCATAGAACACAGACGCTCTTACGCCTTTGAATCTATTTGCAGCCATTGCTTCGCCTTGTCCTGATCCTCCAAAAATAACGCCTATTGTATCATTATTTTCTGAAATAAATTGCGCTGCAGGATTGATAAAATCAGGATAATCATCAGTAGATTTATATTCAAATGCACCAAAATCTTTTACTTCATAATTCAATTCCAATAAAGACCTTTTGACTTCTTCTTTGAGTTCAAATCCTGCATGATCTGCTGCTAAGACAATTGTTTTATTAGACATTTAGATATTCCTCTATCTTACTTTTAATACTTTCTTTGGTAAAATTAAATTGCATTGCTACATCAATCCCTGGAGCAGAAAGTCCAAAATTATCAATACCAATTTTTAGCCCATTCTGACCAACAAATTTTTCCCAACCCAATGTTGTTCCTGCCTCAATTGAAACTCTTTTTCTGCAATTTGAAGTAAGAATTTTATCTTTATATTCTTTTGATTGTTGTTCAAAGAGCTCCCAACATGGTATATTAACAATTTTTATATTACGATTTATCTCTTTTGCAATAGATAATGCAAGATGCAATTCTGATCCGGTCGTAAATATAACTAAATCTGGATTGTTAGAATCTAGTACCGTATATGCCCCCTTTTTTACGCCATTTTTAATAATGGTCTTATCTAAAGTGCTTACAGGAAGTTTTTGTCTTGTTAGTAATATCGCACTAGGATTAGTATTATTTTCCATGATTGTTTCAAAGCAAAAATGAGTTTCAATAGCATCTGCTGGTCTAAAAACAAGTAAGCCTGGTATTAAGCGTAAAGACATTGTATGCTCAACGGGTTGATGAGTTGGACCATCTTCTCCTACAAAAATTGAATCATGAGTAAACTCATACATAACATGTAATTTTTGAATAGCAGATAAGCGTATTGCGGAACGTACATAGTCACTAAATACTAGAAATGTTCCTCCAAATGGGAAAAGCCCTCCATATAAGCTAATACCGTTCATAATTGCTCCCATTGGAAACTCTCTTACTCCAAATGGAATATTTCTACCTTTTAGATTTGATGATGAGAAATCTCCATATGTATTAGCAAAATTTGTAGTACAGTTTGATCCATCAAGATCTGCTGATCCACCTACAATAGTAGGGATATGAGAGGAAAATTTATCTAATGACATACCAAATGCTTTTCTAGTAGCAATGACCTCATTCGGATCAAAGTCAATCAATTCTATTTTTTTGAGTTCAGTAGCTATATCAAATGCATGATTATCCATTGGTTTATCTGCATTCGATATTAGCTCTTTAATGGATTGAAAATTTCTTTGAAAATGTTCTTTTACTTCAGGCGGACAATAAAAGGATTCATCTTCAGGTAATCCTAAATTTTGTTTAGTGCCAATAATTTCTTCTGGGCTAAATGGTGCTCCATGTGATTGGCTTGTATTTTCAAGCGTAGCACTTCCTTTTGCAATAGTAGTATTTCCAATAATAATGCTTGGAAGAGGTGATACTTGAGCATTTTCTATAGCTTTCCTTATTGCTTCATGATTATGTCCATCTATTTCTTGTACGTCCCAGTTCATAGATTTAAATAGCTCTGCATAATTGGTAGAATTGCATCGAGAAGTTTCACCAGCTATTTGTATATCATTTTTATCATAGAACATTATCAATTGAGATAATTTCCAATGTCCTGCTAGCATAGCTGTACCAAGCGCTATCGGTTCTTGTAAGTCACCATCTCCAACTAGTACATAAGTATATTGTTTTCTATTTTTTGATGATTCAGCGCTAAGCATTCTTTCTGCCAATGCCATACCTGTTGCCATACCAACTCCTTGCCCCAAGGGACCAGTATTTGCATCTACTCCAGGAGTTTCAATTTCAGGATGACCAGGTGTTCTGCTGTGTAATTGTCTAAATTTTTTCAAATCTTCCATTGTTAAGATGTCGGACAAATAAAGCAACGTATATAACAACATACATGTATGGCCAACTGATAAAACCAAGCGATCTCTTGAATGCCAATCTGGATTATTTGAATCAAATATGAGATACTCTGAATATAAAATATATGAAAAATCTGAAAGAGACATTGGGCCTCCAGGATGCCCAGAGTTTGCTTTTTTTACTCCGTCAATTACCAGACCTTTTATTATACTTACAGTAAATTGATCTTTCTCATCTTTTGTCCAATTACTAAATGTATCTAGTTGTGTATAGTTCATAGATTATACATCTCATTAATAGTTTCGATAGGATTTTTTGATTTGAATATCTCAGACCCTACTACCAGTATATCTGCACCTGCATTGATAACATCTTTAGCATTATGCAGTTTTATTCCACCATCTACTTGAATAGCAATCTTATCTCTCAGATTTTTTTCTTTTAATATTTTATCAATAGAAGAAATTTTTTCTAAAGTAGAAGGTATAAAGCTTTGTCCTCCAAAGCCCGGCTCCACAGACATAACGACTATATAATCAATAAAAGATAAATATTTCTCAACCACTTTAAATGGAGTCTTTGGTTTAATTGCTATTCCACATCTTAGATTATTTTTTTTAATTGTATTGATAATAATTTTAGGAGGGAATGTAAATCTCGGCTCTGTTGTTTCTATATGAAAAGAAATAGCATCTGCACCTGCGTCGATAAATGCTGGCAACATATCAAATGGATTACTCACCATTAAATGTACATCAAAAAAAAGATTTGAATGAGGTCGTACGGACTTCACTACAGCAGGACCAAAAGATAAATTAGGAACAAACTGTTGATCCATAATATCTAAATGAAGCCATTCAGCTTTTGAATCATTACATAGTTTAAGCTCATTTTTTAGATTAGAAAAATCTGCTGCAAGTAAAGATGGTGCTATTATATGATTATCATTTTTATTCATTATAGGTGGTAAATAAAGTACATATTATTTTTTCTCAAAAAAAAGGAATTGTTGAAATAGTTGTATATTTTTTTTACTTTTCCAACCGACTAGTCGGTTTATGAAAAAACAAGAACAAAGCAATAAAAAAGATTTGATTCTGTCGTCTGCACTTAAAGTTATGAGTGAAAAAGGATACTATGGTAGTACCATGGATGATATTGTTGCAGAGTCAAAAATGAGTAAAGGTGCTATTTATCACTATTATAAATCAAAAAAAGAAGTTTATTTGGGAGTGATTGAATCTTTAGAGAGTAAATATACAGCAGTATTTGCTAAGATTAATAAACAAGATAATAGCGCTAAAACATTAAAAGAATTATTTACGACTGTTTCACATCAGCTAAAAAAAGACCCTACTTTTTTTAAGTCTTTTTCAACTTTTTGGTCAATTTCTAGGCATGATAAAGACTTTAGAAACGCGATACAGAATATGTATAATCGTTTTCAAAAATTTATAGAATTAATAATAATTGAAGGAATTGATAATAAAGAATTTAAGAAATTAGATCCTAAGATTTCCGCTCTTTCATTGATTTTAAATCTTGAAGGAATTTTTTGGTTTACTTTATTTGAATCAAAAGATATAGATGCGGAAACCTATATAGATCAAATTTCAGATCATATTTTAAACGCTTATATGTTAAAAGAAGGGAAATAGTAAATGTCTGATAAACAACAAACTGATAATACAAATAATTCATCTAAAGACCTATCTAACCAAGATGGAACAATTGATTTTAGTAGCATTAAAACTGGCGGTAAATTTCTAACAACGGTTGTAGGTACAGATAAAGTATTTTGTAAGGAAGCTTTTTCAGAAGAAGAGCAAATGATGTATGAAGCAATGTCTGAGTTTGCAGAAAATGAAATTTTTCCAATTGCTCATACAAAAATGGAAGAGAAGAATGAAACTCTTGTTAGAAAACTACTGACACAAATGGGTGAGTTAGGATTTTTGGGAGTGGATATTCCAGAGAAGTATGGCGGTTCAGAATTAACTAAAACAGGGATGTGTATTCTAGCTGAGGGAGTTTCTAAAGGTGGTAATGGTTCTTTTGGTACGGTATGGAACGTACAAACTTCAATTGGTGCTTTGGGTATTATCTGGTATGGAAATGACGAGCAAAAACAAAAATGGTTACCAGGTATTAGCGCCGGCACTAAGATGACTGCGTTTGGACTAACAGAACCAGATGCAGGGTCGGATGCTACAAATTCCAAAACTACCGGCGTTCTATCTGATGATGGGAAACATTACATTGTTAACGGTCAAAAAATATTTATATCAAACGGTGCATGGGCTGACTTATTTACAATAGCTCTCAAGATTGATGGTAAATTTTCATCAATTGTCATTGAAAAAGGTACGCCAGGATTTGAGGTTGGCGCTGAAGAGAAAAAAATGGGAATGCATGGATCTTCTACCGTTCCATTATATTTTACAGATTGTAAAGTTCCTGTAGAAAATCTACTCGGTAAAGTTGGTGAAGGCGCAGGTCCTGCGTTTTGTGCATTAAATATTGGAAGATTCAAACTTGGCGCTTCATCTATCGGAGGAATGATGCTAAGTATTAAAGCGGCGTCGCAATATGCAAAACAAAGAAAAGCTTTCGGTCAATATATATCTGATTTTGGCTCTATTAGAGAAAAACTAGCTGATTCTGTTGTTAAAACATATACAGTAGATAGTATGTGCTATGCTGTTATTGGTAAGCAGCAAGATGCAATTGATGAATTAGATAAGAATGATAAAGATTACTATGTTAAACAAGGGAATATTACAGAGAGATATATTGCAGAAAATTCTATTTGTAAAATTTACGGTAGTGAATCTGCAGGTAGTGTAATTGATCATTGTTTGCAAGTATTTGGTGGATATGGATTTATTGAAGAATATCCAATGGCACAAGCTTATAGAGATAATAGAATCCAACGTATCTGGGAAGGTACAAATGAAATTAATAAAATGCTTTGCGGTAGAGCTATGATTGGTAAAGCTCTTAGCGGCGAACTTGGTTTTAGAGAGTATCTAGAGAAAGTAGAAGGTTATTGTAGTGATAATCTTGATAGTGGATATGTTGGAGATTACAAAGATGAAGTTGAATGCATTGAAGCTGCTAAAGCTGTTTATGCCTTAACTCTTAATGAAGCTCTTAGCCAGTATGGTCAAGATATCGGTATTGAACAAGTCGTAATTGAGAATCTTGCAAATATATTAATATATACATATGTAGCAGATAGCACACTAACTAGAGTGCTTCAAAACAAAGACTTATATGCTAAAAAAGATGAAGTTGTAGCAGGTCTATGTGCACAAGTATATATAGCAGAAGAAGGAATGAGAGTGATGGAATATGCTTCAAAAATATTTAATAATATTTTTGATGGAGATGTTCCAGATGATATTGAAGTTAAATTGAATACACTCAGAAGTAGACTATCTTTAAAGTCCAATACTATTGGAATGAAAAAGATTATTGGAGAAAAAACGATACAAGCAGATGGATATCCTATAAAAAATTCTTAAGGAGGAATGATGAATAAAGCAGTTATTGTTGATGGAGTAAGATCACCTATCGGTACAAAGGGGAGTGCTTTGGTTGGAATGCGACCAGATGAAATAGCCGGTCAAGTGATTAAAGGTCTTTTAGATCGTAATAAAAATTTAGATGTAAATCATATTGAAGATGTATCATTGGGATGTGCATTTCCTGAAGGGCCTACAGGAATGTTAGTAGCAAGAGGAGCTGCAATTTTAGCAGGTATTCCAGATACTACTGCTGCTAATGTTATTAATAGATATTGTGGTTCTGCAATGACCTCATTGCATCTTATAAGTACTGCAATTGAATCAGGTGATATTCAAGTGGGTATTGCAGGTGGCGTGGAAGATATGTTTAGTATTCCTCAAGGAGGTTTTGCTCCTGACTTTAATGTCCAATTAGCGGAGGATGACTATTATATTTCTATGGGAGAAGGAGCTGAATTACTAGCTGATAAATTGAATATTTCAAGAGCAGAGCAGGAAGAATTTGCTTATAGATCGCATAATAGAGCAGTTGCTGCACAAGAAGAGGGGAAATTTGATAATGAAATTATTCCAATTATCCTTGAAGATGGATCAGTTTTTGATAAAGATAGCGGACCTAGAACGCCTAATAAAGAAAAAATTGAATCTTTAAACCCTGCATTTAGAGCCGATGGAACGGTTACTGCTGCTACAAGTAGTCCATTCTCTATTGGAGCATCTGCTATGCTTTTAACTAGCGAAGCATACGCAAAAGAGCATGGTCTTAAGATTAGAGCTTATATTGAAGGTAGAGCAGTTGCAGGTGTAAACTGGAGAATGTTTGGATCAGGTCCAGTTCCAGCTACGGCTAAAGCACTAAAGAATATAGGACTATCAATAGATGATATTGATGTCATGGAAATCAATGAAGCATTTGCTGCACAAGCTCTTTATTGTGTTAAAGAAGCAAATTGGGATTTAGATAAAGTAAATATGAATGGTGGTGCTGTTGCATTGGGCCATCCTCTTGGAATATCAGGTACAAGAATCATTACTACGCTTCTGAATGTAATGGAACAACAAGATAAATCTGTTGGACTTGCAACTATGTGCGTGGGAACAGGACAAGGAATTACAACTATTATTAAAAGGGGATAAAACCGATGGGTATTGAAATTAAAAAATGCGCAGTATTAGGCGCAGGAGTAATGGGAGCACAAATTGCAGGGCATATAGCAAATGCAGGGATACCATCTTTATTGTTTGATATAAATGAAGAGCTTGCACAAAAAGGATTGGATGGATTAACAAAATTAAAACCTGCACCTCTTTTTTCTAGTAGCAACGCTTCTCTTATAACGCCATGTACATATGATAATGACATGGAAAAGTTAAGTGATTGTGATTTAATCATTGAGGCTGTTGCTGAAAAGATTGAAATCAAACATGCGGTATATAAGAATTTGCTACCACATTTAAAAAAAGGTGCTATTCTTGCATCAAATACATCAGGAATTCCATTAGCAAATTTAGTTGAAGTTCTTCCTGAAGATGTTCAGAAAAATTTCTTAATTGCACACTTTTTTAATCCTCCAAGATATTTGAAATTATTAGAGTTGGTAAAAGGGAAAAAAACATCAGATGAGGTTTATGAAGCAGTTACTGAGTTTGGTGAAACGACGCTAGGTAAAGGTATTGTGCATGCAAAAGATACCCCAGGCTTTATCGGAAATAGACTTATCAATGCAAATGGTAGACTTGTTATAGAAAAAGCACTAGAAATGGGATTATCTGTAGAAGATGTAGATGCCCTTACTGGCACTTTAATCGGTAACGCAAAAAGTGCATATTTTAGAACACAAGATATCGTTGGTTTAGATACAGCACTTAATGTTTCTAATAATATGTATGAAAGAGTTACAACAGAAAGTGACGAAGAGAGAGAAAAATTTAGACCACATGATCTATTAGTTAAGCTGGTTGAAGATGGGAGATTGGGTCAAAAAACAGGTTCAGGATGGTACAAAAAAGAAGGAAAAGAAATTCTCTCATTAGATTTGGACACCATGGAATATACTCCTACTAAAAAAACTAGATTTGATACCCTTAGAGTAGGAAAACCTATTAAAGATTTAACAACAAGACTAAAAGCAATAACATTTTTAGATGATAAAGCAGCAAAATTTTTGTGGGAATGCAATGTTCCACTATTGATTTATACTGCAGAAATGATTCCAGAGATCGCCGATAGTATTGTTGAAATTGACAATACTATGAAATGGGGCTTTACAAGAGATATTGGAATTTTCGATTCATGGGATGCAATTGGCGTTGAAAAATCTGTCAACAAAATGAAGGAAGAGAATAGAAAAGTCCCTTCATGGGTTGAAGAAATGCTTGCATCTGGAAGAAAGTCATTTTATGAAATTAAGGATGGTGAGATGACATATTGGTGCCCTCTTCAAAAGAAGGCGCTGGTACATAAGCCTAGTAAAAAATCATTAAATCTTAACCTATATAAGAATCAAAAAAATACTCTAAAACGTGATTGGAGTGCAAGTATTCATGATATTGGTGATGGTGTATTAAATGTTGAGTTTCACTCTATTTTTGTACCAGCATTTAATCCTATTGATCGATCAATGAATGAGATTGTTAAGCATGCATTAGATATGCTCGAAACTGGAAAATACAAAGGTCTGGTTATTGGTCACCAAGGAAAAAACTGGTGTGCAGGAGCAAATGTTAATGACTTTAAAATGGCTATTGATTCTGGAAACTTGCAAGTGATGGACGCCGGCGTTAAAGCAATGCAAGATGTAACGCAAAGAATCAGACATTCAAAATACCCTGTTATTACATGTCCGTTTAATTTAGCACTTGGAGGTGGTTTTGAATTTTATGCTTGTTCTTCGCATACTATAGCATCTGGGGAACTATATGCAGGTCTTGTTGAAGCAATGCAAGGGTTAATACCTGGAGCAGGTGGACATTTGAGAGTATTATTAAATTTATTAGAAAATAATGATGCTAAAAATGTCAACATGAATATTGGACGTCAAGCTCTTGGCCTAATTAATCCAATGACTGTATCTAAAAGTGCAACAGATGCGTTGAAAAAAGGATGGTTACGTAAAAGTGATACTATTGCGATGAATTCTCAACATTTATTAGCACTCGGTAAAAGTAAAGTGCTTGAATTAAGTGATGGAGGATATCAGCCACCAAAGTATAGAGATGATTTGACATTGCCTGGTATGACCTTAAGAACAATGGCTTCAGTTGGAGCTAAGGCAATGAAAGCGCAAGGAAAAATCTCTGATCATGATGGGCTAGTAGCTTCTAAAACTGCTTATGTATTAAGCGGTGGTAAAAAAGGAGGCTTAATGTCTAAAGTGGATGAACAACATGTGTTAGATATTGAAAGAGAGTGCTTTATGTCACTAGCTGGAGAACCTAAAACACAAGATCGTATTGCTCATTTCTTAAAAACTGGAAAACCGTTAAGAAATTAGAAATATCTTTTATTTTTCTAGTAGATAAATAAAATTTTATTTTTAAAAGAGAATCGATATCCGTAAATTCCTCACCATATTCTATTAAAAGAATATGCTTAATTTGGAGAATACTTATGGCAAAATGGTCTAAAAAAACATTCATTGAACACATCAATCAAAGCTGTGAAAATGATGTAGCTATCAATTGTTTGCAGTTGATAGATTTTTCTGAAAAAAATTCTGATGAAATTACATGGGGTACTGGAGATGGTTGTGGAACCATGACTTTTAGATGTAATTCTGATTATGGAGTGTTACCATTATTTCGATTGTCTTCTAATGGAAAGATTAATCTTCAGTTAAATTTTTTAAGAGGTAAAAATCTACATAAACAAATATTAGGGGATATGATTGTAAAATTTGAATCTAATTTCTTAAGACAATATGATCAGGAATCTTATCCGTCTGATTCTTACGAAGAAATAGAAGATTTAATTTGTACACAAAATCAGTTAGATACGTTTATTAAAACTATCGAAGGCTGTATTTATAGATTGAAACAATAAATGAATTTAAAAGTCAAATCTAAAAAAGTTAATGAATTTACATACGAACTATCCATTGTTGCTGAATGGAAAGATATTCAAGCTGATTTTGAGTTATGCAAAAAGAAAGTAGCAAAGAATATTAAAATATCAGGATTTCGTAAAGGTAAAATTCCAGACAATATATTAATGTCACAGTATTTAGGGAAAATTGAGATGAATTTTGTTCAAGATTTTTCAGAAAAATATTATATCTTAGCTTTGCAAAAAGAAGAGCTTAATCCTATTAATCAAGCTGCATTAAAAGATATAGATTTTTCATATGAGAAAGATCTTTCTTTTAAATCTGAATTTGAAGTAGAGCCACCACTATCTGTTCCAAAGCTTAAGAAGAATATGGTGACGGTTGAGAAAACAAATTTTATATCTAATGACCAAGAAATAGACGATACAATTAATAATATATTGAGTTCTCAAAGTAAAACGGAGAAAATTGAAGAAGGTTCTGCGGAAGGTGATTTTATGATAGCAGATTTTCAAGAAGTTGATGAAGCTGGTATCGCTATTATTGGTAAAAAAGAGAAGAAATATATTGCCATAGGACAAGAGCCGTTTATTAATAATAATAAAGAGCTTCTACTAAATAAAAAAGTTGGAGATACAGTTAAAATGACTATTGATTTAGGCTCTGGTGAAAAAGAATATAGCATTATAATTGAGTCTATGCAGAGAAGAATGCCACCAAAATTAGATAAAGAATTTGTAAAAACAATGGATCCAAATTGTGAAAGCGTTGAAGAATGGAAAAGTAATATTGAGAAAAGTATTAGCTTAGAGTATGAAAAAAAATCAGAAGAACTTTTTAATTCAGCTATTATCGATCAATTTATCAAATTAGTAGACCCTGTATTACCAATATCAATGCTTGATAATTACTTGAATAATATTGTAAGAGAAGTTGTTGAGAATCAAAGAATGTCATCTCCAGTTACTACTAACAAAGATGAAAATGTGGTTGCGGATATTGATGAGGCAAAAATAAAAGAAGAATACAAGCTATTTGCAGAGAATAATTTAAAATGGTATTTATTGAGAAAAGTTATGATTAAAGATTTAGATATTTCTATCGATGAAAACGCAGTCGATAATTTTATCCAAGAAGCGATTGAAAAAAACGATAGTCAGAAAGCTGAAATTGAAAGATTTTATAAGAAAGAATCTAATAAAGCTAAGCTATCTGATGATTTATTAGATCAAAAAATATTAGACATGTTAAAAGAACATTCAAAAGTTAAAGAGAAAGATACTAACACAGCAGATCTTCATGCTGGGCATAATCATCCGTAATTATTATGGGACATTTTAGCGGTTTTATAGGAATTTTCACATTACTCTTTATTGCATTTTTATTATCTGAGAATAAAAAAAATATTAATATAAAAACAGTTTCTATTGGACTCACTTTACAATTTATGTTTGCTATTTTTATTCTTAAAACTCCTTTCGGAGCTCCTATTTTTAGTTTTTTAGATCAAGCAATTACAACTTTAATTAGTTTTTCTGATTCGGGTGCTAATTTTTTATTTACATCGTATATAGATGGAGTAGGATTTCATCCCGGTTTAGTTAATTTTGCTTTCAAGACTTTACCAACAATTATTTTCTTTTCAAGTCTGGTTTCAGTTTTATATCATTTTGGTGTTATACAGGTAATAGTCAAATTTATAGCCCGCTCTATGCAAAAAACAATGGGTACTAGCGGATCTGAAACATTAAGCGTTGCCGGTAACATCTTTTTAGGACAAACAGAGTCTCCATTAATGGTAAGACCTTTTATTGATAAAATGACTAAATCAGAATTGATGGCAGTCATGACCGGAGGATTTGCAACTGTATCTGGAGGCGTATTAGCAATCTACGTATCATGGCTATCGCATATTCCAGGGATTGCAGGACATTTATTAGCAGCTTCTGTTATGTCAGCTCCAGCAGCACTTGTCATCGCTAAGATTATTTATCCTGAAACAGCAATATCTGATACTATGGGAGATCTTAATATAGAAATCAAACAGTCTCATACGAATGGAATGGAAGCATTAAGTACTGGTGCCACCGATGGCTTAAAATTAGCAGCAAATATCGCTGCAATGTTAATTGCATTTATATCCTTTGTGGCCATGATTAATTTTCTTCTTGCCTTCTTAGGCACATCAATGGAATCTATCTTCGGATTTATATTCAGGCCTTTAGCATGGACAATGGGCGTTCCTTGGCATGAAGCTGAAATGGTAGGGATGTTAATGGGAAAGAAGATTGTTTTAACAGAATTAATTGCTTACGGAGATTTGCAAAGAATTATAGCAGACGGAATGATATCTGAACGTACGGCTATTATTTCCACATATGCTCTATGTGGATTTTCTAATTTTGGGTCTATTGGTATCCAGTTAGGTGGTATTGGAGCAATGGCACCAAATCGTAAAAAAGATCTAGCAAAACTGGTTACAAAAGCTATGTTTGGTGGTGCGCTAGCCTCGTGGCTAACTGCTACAATTGCAGGCCTTTTAATCTAGTTATTTTAAAAAATATATATTTTTTAATTTTTTAGTTGGTTATCTGTATAAACCGTTATAATTTGCGTGGCTTTTGCGTCAAAAAAATGCAAAAGAATTTTTTAGTTATTTGAAAATTTACTATGTAGAACCTTTGTCTTTTAATCCTGGAGTCGATATACGAACAAACTTAAACAATACAATTGAGAGTTTGATCCTGGCTCAGGACGAACGCTGGCGGTGTGCTTAACACATGCAAGTCAAGGAGAATTTTATCTTCGGATAGATAGTAAACTGGCGAACGGGTGAGTAACGCGTAAATAACTTGCCTCGGAGATTGGGACAACATTGGGAAACCAGTGCTAATACCAAATAATGCAGCGGGCCCTTCGGGGCACAGTTGTTAAAGTAGGCTTCGGCTTACACTTTGAGATAGATTTGCGTCCGATTAGTTAGTTGGTAGGGTAATAGCCTACCAAGACCGAGATCGGTAGCTGGTCTGAGAGGATGATCAGCCACACTGGAATTGAGATACGGTCCAGACTCCTACGGGAGGCAGCAGTGAGGAATTTTGCACAATGGGCGAAAGCCTGATGCAGCAACACCGCGTGATTGATGAAGTTTTTAGGAATGTAAAAATCTGTCGTAAGGGAAGAAATGTTTCGGATGTTAATACCATCTGTTACTGACGGTACCTTACAAGAAAGGACCGGCTAACTTCGTGCCAGCAGCCGCGGTAATACGAGGGGTCCTAGCGTTGTCCGGATTTACTGGGCGTAAAGGGTACGTAGGCGTTTTAATAAGTTATATGTTAAATATCTTAGCTTAACTAAGAAAGTGCATATAAAACTGTTAAAATAGAGTTTGAGAGAGGAACGCAGAATTCATGGTGGAGCGGTGACATGCGTAGATATCATGAGGAAAGTCAAATGCGAAGGCAGCCTTCTGGCTCAAAACTGACGCTGAGGTACGAAAGCGTGGGGAGCGAACAGGATTAGATACCCTGGTAGTCCACGCCGTAAACGATGAGTATTTGGTGCTGGGGGATTCGACCCTTTCAGTGCCGTAGCTAACGCGATAAATACTCCGCCTGGGGACTACGATCGCAAGATTGAAACTCAAAGGAATTGACGGGGACCCGCACAAGCGGTGGAACATGTGGTTTAATTCGATGATACGCGAAGAACCTTACCTGGGTTTGACATGTCAGAGAAAGTTTTCCGAAAGGAAATCCTTTTAATAATTTATTATTAAACTCTGTCACAGGTGATGCATGGCTGTCGTCAGCTCGTGTCGTGAGATGTTAGGTTAAGTCCTGCAACGAGCGCAACCCCTATATTTAGTTGCCAGCACATAATGGTGGGGACTCTAAATAGACTGCCCGGAATAACCGGGAGGAAGGTGGGGATGATGTCAAGTCAGTATGTCCCTTATACCCAGGGCTACACACGTGTTACAATGGATGGTACAAAAAGTAGCAATTCCGCGAGGAGGAGCCAATCTTTAAAACTATCCCCAGTTCAGATTGAAGTCTGAAATTCGACTTCATGAAGCAGGAATCGCTAGTAATCGTAGGTCAGCACACTACGGTGAATACGTTCCCGGGTCTTGTACACACCGCCCGTCAAGTCATGGAAGTCTGCAGTACCCAAAGATAGTATTCTAACCGCAAGGAGGAAGCTGTTTAAGGTAAGGCAGGTAACTAGGACTAAGTCGTAACAAGGTAGCCGTACCGGAAGGTGCGGCTGGATCACCTCCTTTCAGGGAGTAATCTTCTTTATTTTAATAAAGTAAGATATGGTCGAAATCTAAATCTATGATTTGGATTTTAAACTTCAGAATTAATAGACAGGTTCTACATAGTGTTTTATTTAGAGTTTATAAAAGGGGCTTATAGCTCAGCTGGTTAGAGCGCATCTCTGATAAGGATGAGGTCCGTGGTTCGAGTCCACGTAGGCCCACCAATTCAAAAAAATTGGGGCTGTAGCTCAGTTGGGAGAGCAATTCCCTTGCACGGAATAGGTCGCAGGTTCAATCCCTGTCAGCTCCACAAAATTTAGATTTTAGATATTTGACAATTTGGAAATTTAACGCGGGTAACAGAGTTATGCTTTATATTTTTATAACTCTGCTACTAAACAACTGTGTCATAGCTATTTATGATTTTAATCCTGTAGCTGTGATACAAATCAATTGTATTGATCAAATCCTAATTCCGAATGGGGCAACCCATTTTTTGATCAATATTTGTATTAATTAGAATAGTTTTCAATTATTCTGATTAATGCTGAATCATTAAAACACTCAAGTCATATAAGAACTTGAAAAAAGCTACTAAGAGCACACGGAGGATGCCTTGGTACATGGAGGCGATGAAGGACGTGGTAAGCTGCGATAAGCTTCGGGTAGGTGCACACAACTGCTAATCCGGAGATTTCCGAATGGGGCAACCCGTTTTGAGTTATATCAAAACACTTCTATCTGAATATATAGGATGGAAAGAGCGAACGAGGGGAACTGATACATCTAAGTACCCTTAGGAAAAGAAAACAATAGTGATTCCCTTAGTAGTGGCGAACGAAAGGGGAATAGCCTAAACCAATATTGTGTCAAGTCTGCAAATCTTGCAATATTGGGGTTGAGGGGTTATTATTAATCTAATTGCAGTTAGATTGACAAGTCAAAAAATATAATGTTAACAAAAAGATCTGGAAAGATCTACCATAGAAGGTGATAGTCCTGTATGTGAAAACATTATATCTTGTCTTAATAATTCCCAAGTAGGGCGGGACACGTGAAATCCTGTTTGAATCTGCCAAGACCACTTGGCAAGGCTAAATACTTCCATGTAACCGATAGTGAACTAGTACCGTGAGGGAAAGGTGAAAAGTACTCCGAAAGGAGAGTGAAATAGAACCTGAAACTGTGTGTTTACAAGCGGTCAGAGTTCGGCTTTATGCTGAACGATGGCGTGCCTTTTGCATAATGAGCCAGCGAGTTAGTCGTATGTTGCTAGGTTAAGTATTGTTAAATACGGAGCCGTAGGGAAACCAAGTCTGAATAGGGCGATTGAGTATCATGCGCTAGACCCGAAACCGAGTGATCTATCCATGGTCAGGTTGAAATTTCAGTAACATGAAATGGAGGACCGAACCCACTAAAGTTGAAAATTTAGGGGATGAACTGTGGATTGGAGTGAAAGGCTAATCAAACTCGGAGATATCTGGTTCTCGCCGAAATGTCTTTAGGGACAGCGTTAATGTAGTGTACCGGGGGTAGAGCACTGGATGGACTAGGGGGCCTACAAGCTTACCAAACCCAACTAAACTCCGAATACCGGATACATGATCGTTAGCAGTGAGGCTAGGGGGGATAAGCTTCTTAGCCGAGAGGGAAACAACCCAGACCAACATCTAAGGTCCCCAAATTTATACTAAGTGATTTAAGGATGTCAAATCGCCCAGACAGCTAGGAGGTTGGCTTAGAAGCAGCAATCCTTTAAAGAAAGCGTAATAGCTCACTAGTCAAGGGGTTTGGCGCCGATAATATCCGGGACTATAAAGTATAATACCGAAGATTTGGATTTAATTAAATTAAGTGGTAGGCGAGCGTTCTATTAACCGTTGAAGGTTGATCCGTGAGGACAGCTGGAGGAGATAGAAGTGAGTATGCTGGCATGAGTAGCGATAAACACAGTGAAATTCTGTGTCACCGAAAACCCAAGGGTTCCTGAGTAAAGCAAATCTGCTCAGGGTTAGTCGGAACCTAAGCCGAGGCCGAAAGGCGTAGGCGATGGAAAACGGGCTTAATATTCCCGTACCAGTCTATATTTGTTTGAACTATGTGGTAACGTAGAAGTGAAAGATCAGCCAGGTTTTGATTGTCCTGGTTTAAGTGCGTAGGGAGTTCTGATAGGTAAATCCGTTAGAACAATTCCGAGACACGAATAGGAGGGCCTAGCCCACAAACTGATCCTAATCATGCTACCGAGAAAAACCTCTATGTGAGAATATAAACTGACCGTACTCTAAACGGACACACGTGGGTGAGGAGAGTATCCTAAGGTGCTTGAGTGATTCTAGGTTAAGGAACTAGGCAAATTGGCCCCGTAACTTCGGGAGAAGGGGTGCCTTTTTAGGTGAGATCATTTACTGATCAAGCTAAAAAAGGCCGCAGTGAAAAGGCGCGAGCGACTGTTTATCAAAAACACAGGTCTCTGCTAAGTCGTAAGACGAAATATAGGGACTGACACCTGCCCGGTGCTGGAAGGTTAAACGGAGATGTCAATCTACTTCGGTAGATGAAGCTTCGAAGTGAAGCCCCAGTAAACGGCGGCCGTAACTATAACGGTCCTAAGGTAGCGAAATTCCTTGTCGGGTAAGTTCCGACCTGCACGAATGGTGTAACGACTTGCGCACTGTCTCAACCTAGAGCTCAGCGAAATTGAAGTGTCGGTGAAGATGCCGGCTACCCGCAGCAGGACGAAAAGACCCCGTGCACCTTTACTACAACTTAACATTGAATTTAGATTTATCATGATTAGGATAGGTGGGAGACTATGAAACTTTGGCGACAGTTGAAGTGGAGTCACCCGTGAAATACCACCCTTGTTATGTTTGAATTCTAATTACTTACCTTGAATCAGGTAATAAGACAGTGTTTGGTGGGTAGTTTGACTGGGGCGGTCTCCTCCCAAAAAGTAACGGAGGAGTTCAAAGGTTTCCTCAGTACGGTTGGTAATCGTACATAGAGCACAAAGGTATAAGGAAGCTTAACTGCAAGGTTGACAAACCGAGCAGATACGAAAGTAGGACTTAGTGATCCGGTGGTTCCGAGTGGAAGGGCCATCGCTTAACGGATAAAAGGTACGCCGGGGATAACAGGCTTATCTCCCCCAAGAGTTCATATCGACGGGGAGGTTTGGCACCTCGATGTCGGCTCATCGCATCCTGGGGGTGGAGAAGCTCCCAAGGGTTTGGCTGTTCGCCAATTAAAGCGGTACGTGAGCTGGGTTCAGAACGTCGTGAGACAGTTCGGTCTCTATCCGCTGTGGGCGTAAGAAATTTGAAGGAATCTGCTTCTAGTACGAGAGGACCGAAGTGGACAAACCTCTGGTTTACCAGTTGTATCATCAGATGCATTGCTGGGTAGCTACGTTTGGAAGGGATAAGCGCTGAAAGCATATAAGCACGAAGCCCATCCTAAGATTAGATTTCTCATATCGTAAGATAATAAGAATCGTTGGAGATGACGACGTTGATAGGCTATAGGTGTAAGTGCAGCAATGCATTCAGCCGAGTAGTACTAATTTTTCGAAGGCTTTTCTCAATAGTTTTTTATGACTTGTGTTTTAATGTTCTGATAAAATCGCGATTAAATTTCCATAAAGCTTACCGGTGACAATAGCATAGAGGCCACACCCGTTCCCATCTCGAACACGGAAGTTAAGCTCTATAGCGCCGATGGTACTACACGGGAGACTAGTGTGGGAGAGTAGGACATTGCCGGTATTTATTTTTTCCTTATATTTGTATATTACATCTAATATGCAGTCAACAAAATCATTCAAATCAACTTCGTCAGAAGAAACATTTAATTTTGCAAAGAATTTTGCTCATTCAGTAGCGTATGGATCTGTAATTCTATTAAGAGGAGATTTAGGTTCTGGAAAAACTACTTTCTCTAAAGGATTTTCTGAAGGATTAGGCTTTGATGATATTATTTTATCTCCAACCTATCCAATTTTAAATGAATACTCATTGAATGATCAATATTTATATCATTTTGATTTATATCGATTAAAATCAATAGGTGAATTTTTAGAAATTGGCGGATTAGAGTATTTAAGTAATCATAAAGCAATTACATTAATAGAATGGCCAGAATTAATTAAGAATATTGATATAAACAATAAAATTGAAATACAATTTGAACATATATCCAATAATGAAAGATTGGTAACGATACTATAATGAATATTTTAGGAATTGAATCGTCTTCAAAGCAATGCAGTGTTGCTATTAATGTCGGTAAAGATATATATGAATCATCTTCAGCGGTGAATAACGACAGTGCAACTAACTTGCCTGTAATGACAGAGAAAATGATGAATAAACTGTCATTAACATTTAAGGAGTTAGATGGAATTGCAGTATCGATGGGACCAGGGTCATTCACTGGACTTAGAATAGGGTTAAGTTATGCTAAAGGATTGGCGCTTGCATTAAATATACCTATTATTCCAATACCTACTTTTGATTTAGTGTTGTTGCCTAGAGTAAAAGATCTTACAGAAGATTTAGTGACAGTTATCATACATTCACATGGGAGTACAGTTTATCAATCGAGATATATATTAAAAAATGATTCTTATATTTTAGAAGAAGATCCTATATCAATATCTATTAAAGATTTATCATCAAAAAATAATGGAATGATAATGTATCATGGTCCAGAACATTTAATTGATAGTGTTAACACTCTATCTTCAAACGTTAATCTTGTTACTCCTTCAGTGAGAGATATGTTAGAGATAGGGATGAAAAATTTTGATTTGTTAAAAACAAAATCTATTAACAACTTAGTACCTAACTACATAGGATCGTTTAATACAGGAAAATAATGAATTGGTTTACAAGAAAAGATAAAAATATTCAAGATTCGAATAAGAAAGAACTTCCTAGTGATTTATGGAAAAAATGTAATTGCGGTGAAATTCTTTATAGTCCAGAGTTAGAGTCCGCAAATTTTATTTGCCATCATTGTAATTTTCACTTTCCAATTTCTAGTCAAAAGTATATTGATATAATTCTTGATGACGAATATGAAGTTTTATTCGAAAATATCTTATCAACAGATGTGCTAAACTTTAAAGCCAATAAGAACTATGAAGATATTTTAAAAAATGTGCCAGAGAATAAAGAAGCAGTGGATTGTTATTATGGATCAATTAATAGTAAGAAAATAGTGATTTCAATTATGAATTTCAAATTCATAGGTGGAAGTATGGGTAGTGCTGTAGGCGAAAAAATTTCCAAATCTATCAATTTTGCATCAGAAAAAAATTGTCCCTTAATTATTTTATGTCAATCTGGCGGTGCTAGAATGCAAGAAGGTGCGCTATCACTTATGCAGTTATCTAAGATAAGTACTCATTTAGCAAAATTTGCAAAAAAAGGAGGACTTTATATCTCAATTCTTACCTATCCTACTACAGGTGGAGTTACTGCAAGCTTTGGAATGCAAGCAGATATTACTATAGCAGAACCTAAAGCATTAATTGGATTTGCTGGTCAGCGTGTTATTAAACAAACTACCAATCAAGAATTACCAGATAATTTTCAGACTGCAGAATTTTTATTAGAAAAAGGATTTATAGATTTGATAGTAGATAGAAATAATTTACAGAATAAATTAGACAACATATTATCTCTCTTAAAATGAATAATACAATTATCATTCTAGACTTTGGATCTCAATATACACAGCTGATTGCGCGACGTGTAAGAGAAATTGGGGTATTTTCTGTCGTACTTCCTTGTGATGTCGATACAGATAAGATTCAATCATTCAATCCTAGGGGTATTATTCTATCTGGAGGCCCAGAAACAGTAACAAAAGTGAATACACCTAAAATTAATAAAGCCTTATTTGATTCTAACATTCCACTTTTGGGTATTTGTTATGGAATGCAAACGATGGCTCAAGAATTAGGTGGTATGGTTGTTAGTTCTAATAAAAGAGAATTTGGTCATGCCAATGTAAAACAAGTAGAACATTCTATATTATTTGATGGAGTTCATTTAACTGATGGTTCACTAGACGTATGGATGAGCCATGGTGACAAAGTAGGTAAACTACCTGATAATTTTACTACAATAGCAAAATCTGATAATTGTTCGATTGCTGGATTTCAGAATAAAGAAAAGTTATGGTTTGGATTGCAATTTCATCCAGAAGTCACACATACTAATCAAGGATCAAAGATTTTAAGTAACTTTGTTTATACGGTCTGTAAATGTGAAAAAAATTGGGAGACTTCAGACATCATAGAGTCAATGATTGCTGCTGTGAAAGATCAAGTAGGTAATGACAAGGTATTGCTTGGCTTATCTGGTGGAGTAGATTCATCTGTGGTTGCAATGCTGTTAGATAAATGCATTAAAGAAAATCTAATTTGTATTTTTGTAGATCATGGGTTACTAAGATTGGATGAAGTAGAAGAAGTGATGAGTACGTTTCAAGACTTAGGAATTAATATTCAGTTATCAGAAGCTAGCGATATTTTCCTGAATCGATTAAAAGGCGTGACAGATCCAGAAAAGAAAAGAGTAATTATTGGAAATACCTTTATTGATGTCTTTGAAAAAGAAGCCAATAAGATTAAAGATGTTCAATGGCTTGCACAAGGGACTATTTATCCAGATGTGATTGAATCATCATCTGATGGAGATAAATCTAGCGTAATTAAATCTCATCATAATGTGGGTGGATTGCCAGAAAGAATGGATTTGAAATTAGTAGAGCCTATTAGAGATTTATTCAAAGATGAAGTTAAAAAGATTGGAAAAGAATTACATACCCCTGAGCACATTTTAAAAAGACATCCATTCCCCGGTCCTGGCTTAGGCATTAGAATTATGGGGGAAGTAACAAAAGACAGAATTGACGTATTGCAAAAAGCAGACAAAATTTTTATTGATGAATTAAAAGAAGCAAACTTATATGATTCGCTTAGCCAGGCATTTGTTGTCTATCTGCCTGTAAAATCAGTAGGTGTTGTTGGCGATGAGAGACGATATGAAGATGTTTTAGCTTTAAGAGCAGTAGAGACTGTTGATTTTATGACAGCCACATGGGCTCATCTTCCTTATGACTTCATTGGAAAAGTTTCCAATCGCATTGTAAATGAAATCTCAACAGTCAGTAGAGTAGTTTATGATTGTACAGGTAAGCCACCGGCTACTATTGAGTGGGAATGACATGATTTGTATAAAAACAGATATACCACAAGAAATTTGTGATATTGATGATGAATTGAAAGCAATCTATCACAGCAAAGACACTGTTTGTATTTGGGTATTTAAAACCAGAGAAGATAGAAATAGATTTATGAACGAAACTATTGGAATGCTAAAAGATGAAAGACAAATGCACTATGAAAAAGATTATAGTTAGTCTATTTTTTTTAATATTCATAGGATATATAGCTTGGCAGAATAGAGTTAATATTACTGTCTGGACACTTCCCAAAATTTTAAATATTGTAAAGCCAGTTTTATCTGTAGGATCTTCCAATTGGCAAGAAGGCCCTTCTCTTGAAAATAAAACATTGGATACAAGGCCTAATATCATTTTAATTCTTGCAGATGATCTAGGATTTAATGATATCTCTCTTTACAACGGAGGAGCAGGAAGCGGCTCTTTAATGACTCCTAATATTGATCAAATTGCATATGAAGGTGTTCTTTTTGAAAATGGATATGCAGCCAATGCAATATGCGCTCCATCAAGAGCATCTATTATGACCGGGCGTTATTCAACCCGATTTGGATTTGAATTTACCCCAATTTTTCCAGGTGCTTTTACATTGTTCAAATGGATAAATGAGATTGAGAATCCAGAGCTTAAATCAGCGATAGATCAAAATCTTGCCACAGTGTCAAAAAATGTCTTTAGTGCAGGTCTTCCCACTGAAGAGATTACTATTGCTGAAGCATTACAGGATGCAGGTTATTATACAGCCCATGTTGGAAAATGGCATTTAGGACGAATAGATGGCAGCCATCCTAATGATCAAGGATTTGATGATAGTTTGCTTTTGGATGGAGGACTTTATTTACCTGAAAATGATAAAAATGTTGTTAACGCAAAATTTGATCATCCTGTAGATAAAATGATTTGGTCTAGATCTCAATTTAGTGCATCATTTAATAAAAGTCCGAGTTTTGCACCGGGAGGATATCTTACTGATTATTACACCGATGAAGCAATTCAAGTAATAGAAAAAAATAAACATCAACCCTTCTTTCTGTATTTAGCTCATTGGGCAGTTCATAATCCATTGCAAGCTTTAAAAAGCGATGTTGAATCTATTAGCCATCATACTCAGGGACATAATTTGCAAGTCTACTCTGGTATGATTAAGGCATTAGATAGAAGTGTAGGACGCATCGTTGATGCATTAGAAGAAAATGGATTAACAGACAATACATTGATTATTGTTACCAGCGATAATGGAGGAGCGAGTTATATCGAACTTGCTGATATCAATAAACCTTATCGTGGGTGGAAGCTGACCCATTTTGAAGGAGGGATGCATATTCCATTTATGGCTAAGTGGCCTAATCAAATTAAAGCTGGAACGAAATTTATGCCCGCAGTACATCATAATGATATTTTTCATACCATTGTAGCTGCAGCAAATGCCGATATTCCTAATGATAGAACATTAGACGGAGTAGATTTTTTACCTTTTATCACTGGAGACAAGAAAGGCATACTTCATGAAACTTTATTTTGGAGACAAGGACATCAGCAGACTGTACTCCATCAAGGCTGGAAATTGATTAGAACAAATAAACCTAATAACAAGTGGCTGTTTCATCTTGATGAAGATCCAACTGAACAAAATAATGTCGCTGCTGACTATCCAGAAAAAGTACAATTATTAGAAGAGTTACTCGATACACATAACTTAGAACAAGTAGAACCGTTATGGCCAAGCGCTATTAATGCCCCAATATTAATTGATAAGCATACAGGTGAAAAATATGAAAAAGGCGATGAATATATATACTGGCCAAACTGATCATTATGCATAAAGAAGATTGCATATCAATTGAATCATTTAAAAAAGAATATATCTCAGATTTTTATGCCTTAAATAAAAAATGGATTGAAGAATCTTGGCAACTAGAGGAGTCAGATATAAATGATCTATCTAATCCTAAGAAATATATTATTGATAAGGGAGGAGAAGTTTTTTTTGCTATTAAAAATGATAAGGTAATTGCTACTGCCGCAATGGTATATATGAATAATAGAATATTTGAGTTAGCAAAAATGACGGTAGCACAAGAATGTCGCAGACTTGGAGTAGCTAATCAATTGATGGATAAGTGTATTGATTTCGCAAAAGAAAATAATGCATTGAAAATCGTTTTAATTACTAATAGTTCTTTGATTATTGCAAGGAACTTATATGACAAATATGGGTTCAAAGAAATAGCACTAGATTCTGATAAATACGGTGATAGGGGAAACGTAAAAATGACCTTAAATTTAGTAAAAGATAAATAATTATGTCTTCTATAACAGTCAATGAAGCTTTTGCTCTTGGAGCGCCACTAGTATTATTATTAATAGTAATTGAGGCGATTTTCTCACATTGGAAGCAAAAAGGATATTATAATGTAGGTGATACTTTAGCTACTATTGGTCTTTTAGTAGGTAATATGGTGACGCATGTATTAATAAAAGGTGGTACTTTGGGCCTGCATTTCTATCTTTATCAATTTCGTATTATTGACTTAATTGGAACCCTACCAACTTGGTCTCTCTGGCTTATGACTATTATATTAATTGATTTAGTTTTTTATTTTTACCATCGTTTGTCTCACCGTAGTCGTTTTCTTTGGGCAGTGCACATGAGTCACCATTCAAGCGAAGAGATGAATTTTGCTGTTTCTTTCCGACAAGCTTGGTTTGGACCTATCTCTAAAATACCTTTTTTTATTGTTTTACCATTAATGGGTTTAGACCCGACTATGATTGCGGTATGTGGTGTCTTGAGTACTCTTTGGGGAGTAGTTGGGCATACACAAATGATTGGAACTCTCGGTCCTGTAGAATGGATTTTTAATACCCCATCTCATCATCGTGTTCACCATGGTTCTAATCCAGAGTATATTGATAAGAATTATGGTAATGTGTTTATAATTTGGGATCGAATTTTTGGTACTTTTGAACCAGAACGTGCACCAGTTAAATATGGTTTAGTGAAGAATGTTGAAACATATGATCCAGTAAAGATAACTTTTATGGAATGGCAATCATTGTTTCGTGATATGTATAATGCAAATAGCATCAAAGAAGCTTTAACATATTTTTTCAATCCTCCTGGTTCACAGGTTATAAAAAAAGAGGATAGTAATGGTATTACTTAATATATTACGAAGTCATGTGTGGAATAGTAGCATATAAAGGTTCAAAAAATTGTTTCCCAATCTTAATAAGTGGGTTAAAAAAGCTAGAATATCGTGGATATGACTCTGCGGGAATAGCTTGTATTCTGAATGATACAAGCACCAGTATAAAACATAAAATCACCACTATAAAACGTGTCGGTAAAGTAAGAGAACTTGAAAAAGCCATTAATAGTAAAAAATCTTTAAAAGACTGTAGTGGAATAGGTATTGCTCATACAAGATGGGCAACGCACGGAGAACCTAATCAAAAAAATGCACATCCACATTCAGATTACAGTAAAAAAATTACTCTTGTCCATAATGGAATTATTGAAAATCATGTTCCTATCAAAAAATTCCTTAAATCAAAAAAGATAACATTCAAATCTGATACAGATACTGAAATTTTAGTGCAATTGATTGGCTATTTCTATAATAGCGGGAAGTTAAATTTTGAGCAATCTGTTCGTGCAGCTTTACAAAGAGTAGATGGCGCATATGGTATCGTCGTTTTACATGTAGATTTTCCAGAGATGATGATTGCAGCCCGAAAAGGAAGTCCATTAGTTCTAGGAATTAAAGATAGTGAATTTTTTATAGGTAGTGATATATCTCCTATCATAAAACATACGCAGAACATTATTTATCTTAAGGATAGTGAAATGGCAGTAATAAATGAATCTAATTATGAAATAAAATCTGTAGATAAAGATGTAGTATTGCCAAAAAAAGTTGAAAAAATTGACTATAAAATTGATGATTTTGATAAGGGTAAATTTAAGTATTTCATGCATAAAGAAATCCATGAACAAGCGACGACTATACAGAATACCTTGAAAGGCAGATCAACTGAAAGTAGCGTATTATTGCATGGATTGTCAGAATATTGGGAAGAAATATACAAAGCTAAAAAAATATATATTACCGCTTGTGGAACTTCGTGGCATGCAGGACTTATTGGTAAAAATTTCATTGAAAGATTTGCACAAATCCCTGTTCATGTAGAATATGCATCTGAGTTCCGATATAATCATAGCATTATGGATAATAAAACGGTAGTAATTGCTATTTCTCAATCAGGAGAAACTGCTGATACTCTAGCTGCCATTTCCAAAGCAAATGATTTTGGTGCAATCACCATCGGTATATGTAATGTCCCGGGTAGTTCTGTTTCTAGAGAAACGAATTGTGGAATCCACACAAGGTGTGGTCATGAGATTGGTGTTGCTTCTACAAAAGCATTTACTTCACAAATTGCTGTACTATATTTTCTTGCACTAAAATTAGCAGATAGCAGAAAAGAAATGAGTAAATCTGCAATGAGA
>Ga0209402_10000465_pt1 | contig 48647 bp, 36 predicted proteins | sample ArcticOcean_MG_C_3_FD_187437 | JGI IMG/M metagenome (GOLD analysis project Ga0209402, IMG submission 187437) | Marine microbial communities from western Arctic Ocean - ArcticOcean_MG_CB8_126 (SPAdes) (version 2) | ecosystem: Environmental > Aquatic > Marine > Oceanic | place: Arctic Ocean... | reverse complement strand
CCAGAGTCTCGGTTACAGAACACCTGACGAATTCGAAGAAGAACACCGCACTAAACTCGCCGTCTAAATTCTATTTCCGGTGTCCACTTTCATTGGTCTATCGCAGAATATTGTCTGGCAACTTCAACACCCCCCTCATCCGGCCTACGGCCACCTTCTCCCCCTCGGGGGAGAAGGAACATCATTCGCTAAGAAGGGGGAAGTCCGAATGACTTCGCCGCGCAACTGGGTGATCATCGGGGCGGTGCTGGCGGCCATCGGAGTCATCTTCGGTGCGTTCGGTGCACACGGACTTGAGGGACGTTTGGAAGCCGTATACGGGGATGCCACAAAGTCGATCGCAGGATTAAAGGTCCCCGCAACGTACAAGTACCTGCGCGATTTCAACACGGCGGCTGAATATCACATGTATCACGCCTTCGGGCTGATCGCACTGGGGTTGGTGGCACGGACGCCGCCGGCCCGTGGTCACATCGTCGCGGCATGGTGTTTCATCCTGGGGATCGGACTGTTTTCCGGAAGCCTGTATGCACTCGTTCTGACAGGCGTGACAAAACTGGGAGCGATCACTCCGATCGGCGGACTCCTGATGATCATCGCATGGATCAGCATGGCACTGGGATGCCGAGGCCGTGACCAGACTGGGTAATCGTCTGCGACAGCAAGCCAGAAATCCAGGTCAGTTGGCCATTTAACATCAGAGAGAACACCACATGACACATCAACTTTCTCGACGTGGTTTCTTTGCCGCTGGAGCGGCTGCCACAGCAGCGCTCAATTCGTCGACCGCTCATGCCGCCGGACCACCGGAACGCAACGGTCAGTCGCATATGAAGCTCAGCCTTGCGGCTTACTCCTTCAACAGTTTGCTTCCACGGGGAACAAAACCCGGCGAGATGACGTTGGATGACTTCGTGGATTTCTGCGCCAAATTGAATCTGGATGGAACGGAACTGACGTCGTACTACTTTCCGCCGGATGCCACGCACGAGTTTCTGCTGGGATTGAAGCAGCGGGCGTTTCGACTCGGACTCGACATCTCCGGCACTGCCATCGGCAACGACTTCTGCCTGCCGGACGGCGAGAAACGCGACGCACAGATTCAGTCATGCAAAACGTGGATCGACAACGCCGCCGTCATGGGAGCCCCGGTCATTCGCATCTTTGCGGGTCGAGTGGCGAAGGGCGACTCCGAAGAAGTCGCTCTGGACCGCTGCGTGGCCGGTATCGATGAGTGTCTTGAGTACGCCGCGCAAAAGGGCGTCTTTCTGGCGCTGGAGAATCACGGAGGAATCACTGCCACTCCGCAGCAACTGCTCGCGATTGTCGGACGTGTGAAAGATTCACCGTGGTTCGGTGTCAATTTCGACAGCGGAAACTTCCGGACTGACGATCCCTACGCCGACCTCGAAAAGATCGCTCCCTATGCCATCAACGCCCAGCTCAAAGTCATGGTCGGGCCGAGAGGCACGGAAGAGCATGCCGACCTGAAGCGGATGGTGGGGATTCTGCGAGCCGCCAATTACCGCGGCTACGTCGTGCTTGAGTACGAAGAGAAAAAACCGTGGGAAGAGATTCCCGGTTACATCAAGCAACTGCGTGAGCTGATTTCGTAGTGCTTCGTCAGAGTCAAAAGTCAGGGTGGCTGGGGTCGAACGAAGTGAGCCCCCAGTCCGACAACGCTGGGGGCTCGCTTCGCTCGACCCCAGCCACCCAACCCTAAGTTTCCACCATGACAAAGCACTAATCACGCCTGACAAAGCGCGGGTCGTACGCGTGCAACTGCCGCTCTCAGTTGTGCGACATCCACAGCCGGTGGATGACTCGCCAGCGTTCGGACTCGTTGGGCAGTCCGGCGGCGTTCAGGATGCGCTCGACGTGGAACCACTTGAACGACTCTTTTCGCTCCACGCGGTACAGGTCGCGGAGCAGCACGGAATAGTTGAACGGCAGCCGGCGACTGAACTCACGCAGCGTCGGCGCGACCTGAGCAATCAACAACCGCAATTCAACGGCCAGCAACGAGTCGCTCTTCGACTGAAGCTGGGCGCGGTAGCGGTGAATCCAGTTCACATGGACGGCCTGCAGTTTTTCCACCTTGCAGGTGTATGCGATCTGCTGCAGCAGATACCAGGTGGGAGTTTCCTCTTCCTGGACATAGGACCGCAGTCGTGGCGGCGAAATGCCCTTCAAGTCCGCCTCTCGGAGTACACGTGAGAGCGGGACAATTCCGCCTTCACGGCGGGCCAGCAGCGTGATCAGGTCCGTCACCGAGCTCGGTTCTTTCCAGGCAAGACGCTGCACGTCCCGCGCGTCCTGACGCGCGAACACTTCGTGAATGCGACGATGTCCGTTTTCTTCAACCGCATCGAGAATGCGCTGCCGAGCCGAGTCTGTCAGCGATTCGATGCCGCGTTCGATTTTCTGGTACTCCAGACTGGTGTAGCCCAGTACGTGCGCCGCCTCGGCCACGTCGAATCCGAAGTATTCACGCTGCAGTCTCAGGTCGAGCAGCATTTCGGGGCGGTGGCGCAGATGAAACCGCACGCGTCGCCGTTCCCACAGCTTCCGGAGTTCCGCGGCGGACTCAGTCTGCAGGTAGCCGTTCCAGTCCGCATTGTCACCGGTGTCTGCGTCTCTGCCTGCTGATGCCGGTGTCTTGTCGCGGTCGGTCAACAGGGCGACGAGTCCACCGGGAAAAGCCTGCTGCGAATAATGCCCGTCTTCTTCAATGTGTTTGATGATACGTGCAGGTTTCTTGCCACCGATCAGGAAGAGATCCGCCAGCTCGCGACGAGTCACCTCGTACTTCTCTCGCAGCCGTTTCAGCTTGTGTCCGAAATCGTGCAGGCCTTCTGATTTCTGATCGCGATAATCGTCCTGCCAGATGTCTCGGAGTGACCGCAGTTCCTCGTCATTCCGGCACATCGCACGAGCGACGGCAGCCATGCGATTCCACGGCAGCAATTCCAGATAGCAGAGTCGTCGCAACTGAGCGGTCCCCAGTCCCAATTCCAGCAGGTCGGACTCGGCATGTCCCGACCGCAACCGCAGCACGCAGAATTCCGCGAGTGCTTTTGGAAAACCGCGGCCAATAAACCGCTGCCGTTCCGAGTCGTGCCACAGCGATTCTGCCAGCTCGAAGTCCTCGCCGACGGCTTCGCACATTTTCTTCAGGAGCGCGTGTGGGACGGGAAAGTTTCCGCGACGGTATTCCCACAGAGTGGCGGCACTGATACCCACTTGTCGTGCCAGTTTCGGCGACGATCCGGCCCGCAGTTCGAGCCGAGCGATGAAATGCTCAAGCGAATCAGCCGGTCCTGCGTACAGATCACGCAGCGATTCGATGCAGGTTTCGTCGACACGTCGTGCCTCGCAGAACTCGATGAAGCGTTCCAGCGTGTTGCGTGTCGGCGTGTGAATCCCCAGTTCCAGATCGCGGAGCGCACCGCGACTGATACCCGATTGCCGGGCCAGTTCGATCCGCGTCATGTCAAGTTGATTGACGCGAACTTCGACCGCCATACGGGCCAGTGGAGGTGCCGTCCGAGAGCGCTTCAGGGACCTTTTCCTGAGGTTCGCATTTCGGAGGGCGTGGCCGCGTAAAGGCTGAGTCGCCTGGGATATCTGACCCCTCATGGGCCTCTCCGCTGGGCAGGACATCAGTGGGGGAAGGATTAACAACGGTGGGAGCATCATCGTATCGGCCACTTTTGATATGTTCAATGGACTGCGAAGTGACGGAGGCTGTGGCGTGCCCAAGGCTCGAGTTCGTGTGCCGGCATGATTCGAACTGACGTTTCCGTTGCCGATCACGGGGCTGGTAAGCGAAATCAGCCAGGCATTGCGAGCGACGATTGACATGCGCACAGAAAAACCCGCGTCCGTGTGAACGAACGCGGGTGTGGATTTCCGCCGTGTCAGACATTCTGTTCAGAAATCAGAAACCACCACCTCCACCGCCTCCACCACCGCCGCCACCTCCACCGCCACCGCCACCACCTTGGCTTCCGCCATTGATAAAGCGATTAAACGTCCGTACCGCCTCTTGACCATTCTGTCCGGGGTCGTATGCCTGCGAGACAATGACGCGGGCGCTGGCGTTCGAAACGCCCTTTTCAGCCAGCATCCAGGCGATCATCTGGCGCCGATGCTGATCCAGTTCCGGATCCGAATTGTTGACCGATCGCTCGACGAGAATCGGGAATGGAGCACTGCGAGCGCGGGCCGCGATCTCCAGCAGATGGTCAAGCCCGAAACCGTTCAACTCGGCTGATTGGCGAATGAACTCGAAGCGATGAATGACGAAATCCATCGCTTCCCCGTTCGTCTCCATCGTGTGGTAGTGAGCCCGCACGATGCTGCCCAGCGGATACGTGTCGGGAATCGCCAGCGGTCGGCGCATGGACAATGTTGTAGGAACTAACTGGATGGTTGGCTTGAGGCAGCCGGCAACCCCCAATAAGCCCGTTGCCGCCAAACTCAAAGCGACACGCCTTCCGTTGCGTGATCCAAGCATGATCGTTCCCCCGTGTAGTGGACGTATTCAGTACCGCCCGTACTGCATTCTGTGAGTTGATTGTTCGTCTCGGAGAGTGATTGTCGGCCGCGGACGAAAACCTGCCTGCTTTTTGTCTTATCGTGAGTAGCGTGAGGCTGTGTTGTTCGTCTGACGTTGCGGCGTGCCAGGTGGCGGTTGCCGGTTGCTGTAATTCGGCCGCCCGCTGCCGAGTCGAGAATCAGTGCCGGAACGCAGACTCGGGACGGTTGAATTGGTCGAACGAACAGCCGGATTATTCGGACTGACTTGTGGTGTCCGTTGACGCCACCAGTTTGTGATCGGGTTGCCCGACGCCGGTCGTTCATAACTCACCGGCTGAATCGCTCCCATCGGCTGAACTCCTGGCTGCATGCCCGGATCAGGAAACGGCTGCATTGGTTGACCAGCGGGGGGAGCCATTGCAGGTTGTTGTGGTTGAGGATAGCCACCAGCACCACCCATGGGCGGCCCTGGATAGACAGCTTGCGTCTGTGGCTGCATCACCTGGCCACCGGGCCGAAAACCTCCGCCCATTCCGCCTGCGAATCGGCCACCTCCACCGTACGGAGTCGGGCTGCCGAACGATGCTGGATTAAACGGCCGATAGCTGACCTCTGTGGCGTAACCAGGCCCCCAGCCATACGGACTGAGCTGGTAGTAACCCTGGTCCGGATATCCCTCGGTCTTCGCATAGCCGTACAGTTCGATGTCGTTGGGCGACGTGACATAGAAGCCGGGCAATGGCGGAACTTCTTCCGGGTCCATGGGGCGTACCAGTTCTGGCGTCACCAGAATCAGTAATTCGTTCTCACCGCGGCTGGCCGTTTTTGACGTGAAAATCGCGGGCCCGATTATCGGCAACTCACCAAGGAACGGGATTCGATTCACCGTGGCACCCATCGAACTGCCGTACAATCCAGCTAGAACGATGGTCTGGCCTTCGCGGAGCTTGACCGTTGTCTGTGCCCGTCGCGTGTCGAGTCCAAACCCGCCCCCCCCGCCGCTAAGCTCGGCATTGATCGCACTGTATTCCGGCGTAATCTGCAGTTTGATCCAGTCCTTGTCGATCATCTCCGGCTGGACAAGCAGCGACGTTCCGAAACCTCGGAATGACGTCGTTGTGCCCGCTGCTCCCCCAACGCCCACGATTGTGGGGACAGGAAACTCACCGCCAGACAGGAAGCTCGCCGAATGCCCGCTGAGTACTGTCAGCGTGGGGGCCGCCAGAACTTTCGCTGTGCCGTGTGCGGCCAGCCAGCTCAGTAACACGTCGATTTCGCCGTTCTCAAACACACCGGTCAGTGTGGATCCCACAGTCCCACCCAGAACGCTCATGAGTTGGTGTCGACCATTGCCGGTCAGGTCGTCCAGATCCAGATCGAGAGCAAGCCGTCGCCCTTGAGTACGGGTGATTTCCGCGATCTTCACGTGCAGCATGATCAAGTGGTTTCCCGGGACCTCCAGCATGTTGACGATAAAGCCGTTGTTGCCATTGTTATTATTGTTGTTGTTGTTTCCGAATCCGCCAGCACCACCACCAGCGCCGCCACCACCACCACCACCAAATCCGCCGACGCCTCCAGCACCGATTCCCGCCTGGTTGCCGAACTGGTTGCCGAACGCTGACTGCACGATCTGCAGGATGCGGGCGGCTTCCTCTGCATCCCGCGCCTGCCCTCTGACAACCAGCCGCTGCTGCAGTGGGATGAGCTGAACCGTGCTGAAGGGGAATAGAATCTGAAGCTGCTTTTCCAGCTTACCGAATTCGGTCCGCAGCCGATCCTCGGAGGTCGGGTCCCGAATCACTTCGATCAGATAGATCAGCGGCTCGGGGCTGTCATCAAACCACAGGTGTAGATTGGTCGTCCCGATCGCCAGGCCGATGATGCCAAATTCCGTCGGGCTGTACTGCACCACATCGATGACCGTGTCGTCGGCGATCGCGATGCGTGAAACGGGCGTTTTGGCGACGACAAGCTGACTGCGACGATGGACGACATCCATCTCTTCCATCACGCCTGGAAGTTCGGACAGTTGAAACGGCAGAGGTCGTTTGGGCTTGGTGTCGTCGGCGGTCACCACACGGCGTCGCTGGACAAGCTGAATCGGCTGTTGCCCGACTCCAGCTGGCTGTTGCCAGTTCTGCGCAGGCTGTTGATAACCCGGATTCGCGCCAGTCCAGCCAGGCGGTGCCTGTGCACGGAGCGAATCAACGCTTCCCGCCACAATCACTGAGGCGAGCACTGGCAACAGGATCCCGAGTGATCCTGTTGAGCGATGGCTTGGTGTGAATCGCATGAATGACCTCGACCTGGACAGTTCCAACCCGTCAGTTGCCGCGTAATTCAAAAGGGGGCCCTGCTGCACACCACGTTCGTAATGCCAGACACGGGATCCCGCGCAGCCACCACGGCGTGGTGTAAGCTGTATCGGTTATTCCGATTCGCCGAATTGAAACGGAAACACCGACTTTGACGGTTTTGTGGCCTTCGACGCGGGTGAGCACTTGTTTCAACTGTGGTCAGCTGCGTTTCGACGTGGTCACACGTGCCAAACGTGCGATTCAAAGGCGAAGCAGGCCATACCCGAGCCGTAGTCCGATTTCTCCGAAATCGGGACCTGCCGAGTGCGGATTTCGGAGAATTCCGTCTACAGCCGCCGTGCCTGGCGTATGCGTCGTTCCACGGGTCAATGCTGGACGATCAAACAGCTCAGACGCTGTTCGAGCCGCGCAACTCGGATGCGCTCGAGTCAGTGGGGTCGACCATTTCATCCGATAGCTCGCGATCGTGCTCCATCGGATCTGGACGAGGAATCTGGCCGGAGCCGAATCAACTGAAGAGATCGTGGACGACCTTGCCGCCTTCCGGTCCGGTCAGCCGGTGATCCCGGCCGGCATGCCAGAACTTCAAATCGTTGGCTGGAAGCCCCATCAGATGCAGGATGGTGGCATGCAGGTCTCGGAAGTGGACCTTGCCTTCTACGGCGCGAGCACCAGTGTTGTCCGTTTTTCCGTGAACGTAACCGGACTTGACTCCACCACCGGCCAGCCAGAACGTAAAGCCATTCGCGTTGTGGCCGGTGTAGTCCTTGCCGTCACCAGGAGTCAGCCCCGGGCGGCCAAATTCTCCGCCCCAGACGACCAGCGTTTCGTCCAGCAGCCCGCGCTGATCGAGATCGTCCAGCAATGCGGCGATCGGCGCGTCCGTGGCCTGGCAATTCGCCGTCAGATCGCGACGGTGGTTCTTGTGCTGGTCCCAGCTTCCGTGATTCACCTCGATGAACCGGACACCCGCCTCGGCAAATCGTCGCGCCAGCAGACACTGACGACCGAAGTCGGTTACGCGACACGTTCCCACCGATTCCTTCTGCCGACCGACCTGATAACGATCCAGTGTGGCTTTCGTCTCCGAGCTGATGTCCAGGATGCCCGGTGCCGCAGTCTGCATGCGGAAGCCGAGTTCCATCGACTGAATGACACTCTCCAGCCTGCCATCGCCCGGTCTTTGCGACAGGTGACGGCGATTCATCATCTGGACGAAATCAAGCTGTCGACGCTGCGACGTCAGCGGCAGATGGGCACTCGCCACGTCGCTGATCGTGGCGGCGCTCATGTCTTCGCCATTCACTCCGATGGGAGTGCCGTTGTAGATCGACGGCAGAAACGCACTCGAATAGACGGAACTCTTGGAAGTATTGAGGCTGATAAAGCCAGGCAGATTCTGGTTCTCTGTCCCCAGTCCGTAACTGATCCACGAACCGAGACTGGGCCGCTGACGCAACCGGTCACCCGTATGCAGCTGCAGGAACGACTGAGCGTGAATACCTGTGTCGGCATGCATCCCGTTAATGACGCACAGCTTGTCTGCATGCCGAGCCGTTTCAGGTAGCAGGTCCGAAATCCAGAGCCCGCTTTCTCCCCGACGCCAGAACGGGACCACGGATCCCGGATGCTGCTTTTTGCCCGTCTGCGGCTTGTAATCGAACGTGTCTAAATGAGCAGGTCCGCCGCTCATGCAGAGGAAAATCACGCGCTTTGCCCGAGCGAACAGCGGGGGTGTCCGCGGTGCAAGCGGCGCGGTGGTTGCCGCCGAGGCCTGTTCGCCACACAGAGCCTGGAGTGCCAGATAACCGAATCCGCAGGACGCGGACTGCAGCATGTTGCGTCGAGAGTAGTTCATGCCGTGATTCTTTCCGTTGTATTACCGCCGTTCGGCATGACACCGCTCATGCCAACGGTTTGAAGTCGGCACGTAGTTTATCAATCGACGTATCGAAACTCGTTGGAAACAAGCATCGCCTGACAAAGGCTGGCCCATGCTCTGACATCGGATTCCAGGTCGGACTTCGTGAGCCGCACAAGTTCGATCGCCTGCTCGACTTCGCTTCGATCCGGTTCTCGACCCAGCGCTCGTCGAAAGGCAAGTCGCACTCTCGCTGCGTTGTCGTCTGCCTCGCTCATGACCAGGCTCGCAAACGAGCTGGCCTGCTCAATCACGAACGGACTGTTGTAGAGATACAGTGCCTGACCAGGAATCGTACTCAGGTCGCGTTTTCCCGTGACCGTGGTGAAATCCGGCAGATCGAATGCGGCCAGCTCAGGCGGCGGGGAACTTCGCAGATAACAAAGGTAGACGCTGCGGTGATTGCTGGGCTCATGCAGGTTCCCCGCGAGATTCACCAGAATGTCTCGATGTCGAATGATGGAACCGTCAGCCGGCTCCGGGTCCAACTGGCCGCTGACCTGCAGTATTCCGTCCCGCAGTGACTCCGCATCCAGACGACGTCTATTGTGCCGCGCGAGTAATCGGTTGGTCTCGTCGGCCCGGACCAATTCATCCGAAGCGTCACTGTCGAGTTGATACGTCCGACTCAGCACGATCGAGCGAATGAGCCGTTTGACGGACCAGCCCTCGTCGACGAACCGAGTTGCCAGGTGATCGAGCAGTTGCGGATGAGTCGGCCGTTCGCCGTACACGCCAAAGTCATCAGGCGTCCCCACGAGGCCCTCACCGAACAGGTGCAGCCAGATGCGGTTTGCCATCACTCGAGCTGTCAGCGGATGGCGTCCGCTGGTCAGCCACTCCGCCAGTTGCAGTCGTCCACTCTGCTTGCGGTCAACTTCAATCGCGGTCGCCGGTTCGGATTCGAACGTCGAAAGAAATCCGCGCGGCACAGCCTTGCCCAGTTTCTTCGCGTCTCCCTTGATGTTGACTTTGCAGTCCGCCGGCTTGCTGCGATCGCGCACGCCCATGGCTAATGGTGTGCCGACCGGCCAATTCGGTTTGGGGAGCGGTTTCGGCACACCCGTGTTGGATTCAAGCACAAGCACCGTTTCCACAAAGCCTTCCGGCGGCAGAACATGCGGTGCGGCTTTCAGGACATGCAGATCGGTGGCGGGCGCCGTGAGCTTCTCGTTCGCAGCGACTCCCCACATCGTTTCAGTACTCGTGAACATCCCAGCCAGTGCGTAGTAATCCCGAGTCGGAACCGGATCGAATTTGTGGTCGTGACATCGAGCACAGGCCACGCTCAGACCCATCACTCCGCTCCCAACCACATCGATCTGATCGGCGACGACATCCATGTCGAAATTGTTGTTCATGGCCTTCGCCGGCTTCGATGCCATCGCCAGGAAGCCAGTGGCGATCAGATGCCGATCACGCTGTTCCGGCGAGTCAGCCGGAAGCAGATCGCCAGCGATCTGTTCGGTCAGAAAGCGGTCGTAGGGTACGTCTGTGTTGAACGCGTCGATGACGTAATCCCGGTAACGCCATGCATGAGGAAACGTCGGGTTACGGCTCAGACCGTCGTTGCCGTTCGATTCGCCGAATCGAGCCACATCCAGCCAGTGCCGTCCCCAGCGCTCACCGAACTGCGGACTCGCAAGCAGTGCATCGACCAGCTGCTCAACCGCCGCCTGGCCGTCTCGCTGATAGTCGATTACGAACTGCTCGACATCATCCATCGATGGCGGCAGGCCAACCAGGTCATATGACAGCCGCCGAATTAACGTGTGCGCTGGAGCGTCACGAGTCGGCGATAGTCCGGCCGTATTCAGTCGAGCCAGGACAAAGTGGTCCAGCGGGCCGCGCGGCCAATTCTGATTCTGAACTTCGGGCACCGGCGAATTCTTAACCGGCTGAAGCGACCAGAGCGTACTCTTATCAGACGCTTCTCCGGGCGTGTCGGTTGATTTGACCGACTGCGGATACGGAGCCCCTCGTTGAACCCATGTCACGAAGTCGTTGATCACATTTTCCGGCAGCGGTTGATCGGGCGGCATTTCGACACCGTCGAAGCGCATCGCCTGTACGATCAGGCTGGCGTTCGGCTTCCCTCCGATCAAAGCCGGCCCCGATTCGCCGCCCTTTAGAATCGCGTCACGAGTGTCGAGCCGCAGTTTGCCCCCGAGTTCCTTCGAATCGGCCGCATGACACTCGTAACAGTGCTTCACCAGGACGGGCCGAATCCGCGTCTCGAAGAACTTCAGATCATCAGCCGTTGGCGATTCGCTATGCGCACGTGGCTGGTTCAGCGACGTGGTCAGGACCAACAGCACAACGATGTGGATGGCGGGTTTGTGCATGGCAGAAAGCCGAAGGGAGGGATGAAGCGGAGGCCTTGGATTGTAGCACGGCGATCCGTCGATTCTCATTCCACAGTCCGACTTTCCCTCTGAGTGGGATACCGACACTCGAACACCTCAACCTGGAGAAGCACATGCCGACCCGCCGCGAACTATTGGCAGCCACGAGTGCCGTTGGGATCGGAGCACTGGTGGAAACAGCGACCCTGGCGAGGCAAAGTGCTCCTGAAGATCGTCGCAAGGAGCCCTATCGGATAGGCGTAATCTCAGCTCGAAATCAAGGACAACCGCAGCGAACGAACGGTCACACGTGGCAGTTTACCGAGAGCTTTCATGCCGACTGCAACATGGATGCGATTCGGAAACTACTCGACCCGGGTCGCGTGGAACTCTTTGAAAAGCACCTGAGGAATCCGCGTGAGCATTTCAACATCCTGCCTCATCGCGACGTGCGCGTGACTCACTATTACGAGAAAGACCCGGAAATCGCGAAGCTCTACACCGAAGCGTTTCCTGGAGTTGAAGTCGCCAGCAGTGTCGAGCAGATGGCAAAGGAAGTGGATGCCGTGTGGCTGGGCGATGGCTCGGGAGTGGGTGACGACCATTTCGACTTGATCGCTCCAGCTCTGGAGCGAGGCCTGCCGGCGTTCTGCGACAAACCAATCGGAGGAACCGTGGCCGGAACAAAGAAGATTCTCGAACTGGCTCGGAAGAACAAAGCTCCGATCATGTCGTCCAGCCTGTTTCGCCATCAGTGGGGCACTGAAGAGGCAGTTCGTCTCCGAGATGCCGGCGAGTTCGGCGAGCTGGAATACGTTATCGCCAGTATGGGAGGTCGTTACTCGGCAGATCGCTGGGCTGTCTATGGTCAGCATCCTGCATGGACGGTCATGACGATCTGTGGGCCGGGAGTCGAAGCCGTGAGCGCATATGCGGTCCCCGATCGGACGTGCCATGCACTGGTGACCTACGCGGATCGTCTGCCGGCCGAGATCTGGTTCGGACGTCCGGACGTGAGTAACCGCTACAACGAAACGTCGGTTCATTTTACGAAGGACACATACACCTACTCTCCCGCCATCGAAGGAAATCGCTGGTACGGGCATCACTATCAGATGATCAACATGGCCAACGTGTTTCTCGATATGGTCCGGACGGGAATCGAGCCAGTGCCGCATCAGGAGATTCTGGAAGTCACAGCGATCGTCCACGCCGGCGTCAAATCGATGAAAGAAAAGAGCCGCCTGGTCTCACTGGAAGAAGTGATGGGCTGATCCACACCAGCCGTCGTCTCGCGTGCCAGTCTCGTTCAGCAAAACACCAGCCCAGGTACGACTCATGTCTGACAAACACTCCTACTTCAAAGGTCCGCGTCCGGAGACCGATAAGTTTCCCAACGCAGTGCGGAAGGGCGATCTGGTCTTCACGTCCGGGTTTGTCGCGATCGACGACAACTTCGCTGTGATTGCTCCTGGAGATGTCGTCGCGCAATCCGATCTGGTGTTCCGCCGTCTGTCCGAGCTTCTGGAACACGCCGGTTCGAGTATGGAGGACGTCCTGAAAATATCGGCCTATCTGGTCGCCGATGCCGACTATCCACTCTACAACGAAGCCCGACATCGCTGGTTTCCGAACGACCCGCCTGCCAGTTCCACAGTAGTTGTCGCGTCGCTTGTTAAGGCAGGACTGGTAGTCGAGATCGAGGCAATCGCGTGGGCACGTTCAGCGAACTCGGACTAACTACATCTCGACGACCTGACCGAGATTCTCTCGCTCTGCAATCGCCAGAATCTCTGCAGCGCAGACGATGTCCTGAGCGGCATTGCCGACTGACTTAAAGAAAGTCGTCTGCTCGACACTGGTCCGTCCTGGTCGCTGTCCGAGAAGGACTTCACCAAGTTCCGCCGGCGAATAATCGCCAGGCAGCCGACCGCGTTTCATCGGGTCGACGATGTCGCCCGCCTCGCGGAGTGCGGCCTCGCGATGATCGACAAATACTTCGGCGCGGATGACCGTTTCCACTGGGACCTCAACCATGTCGGGGCGGAATGAACCAACTCCGTTGATATGCACTCCTGTTTGAATTCCTTCATCTGCGAAGACCGGAGTCGTGCTGTTTGTGGCGGTCGTGATGACGCCGCATTCCTTCAGGACGTCTTTCGACAATGCTGGCACAAGACGGCACGCTCCGGCCGATGCCGCCTGATCGCGGCAGAATGTCTCTGCGTTGGAGAACTTCCGCGAGAAGACATGCACGGTCTCCAGCGGCAGTACTTCCAGCATGGCCTGAAGCTGGCAGGCCGCCTGGCCACCAGTGCCGATCAGCGCGACGACCGTTGTGTCCGGATTCGCCAGCAGTTGAGTTGCCAGGCCAGACGCGGCCCCGGTCCTTAGGGCAGTCAGGTATTCGGCGTCCATCAGAGCAAGCGGCAATCCCGTATCGCTGTCGTTAACCAGCATCAGCCCCGTAGTGACCGGCAATCCACGCTCAACATTGCCAGGGAATACTGAAACGGCCTTCAGACCGAATAGCTTCGATGAAGGCATCAGGGCCGGCTTGTAAAGCAGTGTTCCTGCCGCATTACTGATATTCGTTCGCACCGGAACCTGAATGGCTCCTTGCGTGAGGGCAACGAATGCTTCCTTCATCAGTGCGATAGCCGAGCCCATTGTGAGTGTTTGACGAATATCGTGCTGACTCAGGAGGCGAAGCTTCATTGTGGCTGCAGTCGATTCTTAGGCGTGTTGATCGATCCCGAGATCGGACCGCTGGCGACGGCGGCACGCGTCGAGCGCCGTCTGAACGAGTGCTCTGATCTGCTGGTGCTGTCTTGAGTCTTCGGATGGGCAGAGCGATGCATCGAGTCCATCCAGAAGCGGCACCATTTCATGTGCCATTCCTGTCCCTGTTCCCGATCGATAAACTCGCCTGACCAACACCGTTTCGTTGAAATCCGGAGACCAGTATGTCGTTGCCTGTGACGACCGTCGATGCTGCATTCAAAACGTGCAACCCCGTCGAAAGTCTGGCCGCGGACGACGAACGTTACGTCGATTTTTCCGCGGCACGCGGAGATGACGGGATGGCGGCGTCCCTGTGTCGGCGACGAATCGAGCGGTCTGACGTGCCTCTGGTCCAGCTTCTCGCAGGTCATCGGGGATGTGGAAAATCGACGGAACTGCGGCAGCTCCAACAGGCGTTGATCAACTCCGGATTCGTCGTGGCGCTCGTCGATGCGGAAACAGATATCGATATCGAAGACACGGAACCAGTCGATATCCTCCTGTCTTTCATCCGCGGCCTCGAAGACAGCCTGCGAGAGCAGAAGATCAAACTCGATCAGAAGACCCTGGAGTCGCTTCACAAATGGTTTGCGGAAACCGTCGTCGAGGAGACGGCTCGCGCGTCATTCGAACTGGAAGTCAAGTCCGAGGCGGAGCTGAAGGGAGGCATTCCGTTCTTTGCCAGCCTGATGACGAAGCTGACAGGGATGATCAAACGCGGAACCGATTCGAAAACAACCGTTCGTCAAAAGCTGGAACCACGCCTGTCGCAACTGCTTGATCGAGGAGCCCTGCTGTTTCAGAAGGCGCGGGACAAAGTTCGCAAACAGGGCAAACGCGACCTGGTTCTGATCGTCGATGGACTGGACCGGATTTCGCTGAAGGAGAAGCCGAACGGCCTGACGTCCCACGAATGGCTGTTCATCGAGCGGGGTGAGCTGTTCAAAGGCTTCGGCTGCCACATCGTGCTGACGGTCCCGATTTCGCTGATGTTCTCCGCGCGGAGCGCCAATCTGTCGGCGGTCTTTCCCGACCACCAGGTCCTGCCGATGATCAAGATCAACAACCGGGACGGGTCGCGTTATGAGCAGGGCCGGGCACTGCTGGAGATGGCCTTGAGTAGGCGCGTCGATCTGAAGCAGGTCTTTGAAGACGGAGTGGTCGATCTGCTGATCGAAACCAGTGGCGGGCATCCGCGTCAACTGATGCTGCTGGTCCGGTATGCGATCGACTTTGTGGACGAGAATCCCGTTACGATGAAGGCGGCGAAGCAGGCGGTTCGGAAGCTGATGCATGACTACGATCGCTCCGTTCCGCGGGACCACTGGCCGCTGCTGGCCGAAGTGGCACGCACCAAAGCCGTGCAGAACGATGGGGATCATCAGTTGATGCTCTACAACCTCAGCGTGCTTGAGTACCAGAACGACGCGCGGTGGTGTGACGTGAATCCTTCCGTGCGTGATCTTCCACAATTCGTCAAAGCGGCCGGGCCGAAGAAGAAAAAATCCGCAACGCGAAAGAAAGCGGCCAGGCGGAAGAAGGCTGCCAAACCAGCGAAAGCTGCCCGGAGAAAGAAGGCAAGCGGCCGATGAGCGATCCCGTTCGCAGACCAACTCCGGACGCTGTTCAGCCACCTGACCGTGCCGATCGGTCGGAGACGTCGCCACCGCTGCCGGAATCGCTGGCTCCATTGCTGCGCACCATTCGACGGGCTAACGGGTTCACGCTGGCCTTTGTCGTGTGCGGTACGGATGCCCTCGAACGTCAGATGCTTGATCAGGTGACGGCGCAGATTTGCGATCGTCATCCCGTACGCCATGTCGCGGCGGGCGAATCCGCGAACGACCTGATTGTCGACATCGTTTCGCCGGAGACACCCGATCAACCGGGAACGGTCGTCTTTGTCACCGGGCTGTCCGCGCTGGTTCCCAGTGACGTCGAGTATCCGCCCGTGCTGGCTCTGTTGAATCAGTTACGGGAACGGTTCACCCGGGTACCGGCGACGGTCGTGTTCTGGGTCCCCGGCTATGTCCTGACGCGGCTCACTCGGCAATCGCCGGATTTCTGGGCGTGGCGGTCGGGTGTGTTTACCGTCGAAGCGCCGGAACGACAGTCAGAGCGGTCCTTCGAATCCCCGGCGCGTATCGTGGATCCCGAAGATTTTCATAACCGGACGCTGGCGGAGAAGGAAGACGATTATCGAGTCCTGTCCGAACTCTATGACGAACGTGCAAAGCGACCGGCGGAAGACCCGGCGAAACAGGTGGAGCTGGCCTTGCGTCTGGGAATGCTGACCTTCAGCCTCGGCCGCGAGAAGGAATCACGCGAGTTCCTGGAGGCGGCCGAACGGCTGAGTACTGAGCACGACGTGCCGGATCTCGAATGGCAGCTCGGGAGGATCGCCCAGGCGCAGCGTGACTTCGCGGCGGCCGAACAGTGGTATCGCAAGTCCCTGGAGATCAAGGAACGTCAGGGCAACGAGCACGGAGCGGCAATCACGTATCACCAGCTCGGGGTAATCGCCGAGGAGCAGCGTGACTTCGCGGCGGCCGAACAGTGGTATCGCAAGTCCCTGGAGATCAAGGAACGTCAGGGCAACGAGCACGGAGCGGCCTACTCGTTGGGGCAGCTTGGAAACCTGTATTACGCGCGACGGGAGTTCGAGGCAGCGAGTCAATCGTACCAACGCTGCCTGGAGATCAGCGATCGCTTGGGAGATCAGAGTTCATCCGCGAATGCGTATCACCAGCTTGGGATGGTCGCCCAGGAGCAGCGAGATTTCGCGGCGGCCGAACAGTGGTATCGCAAGTCCCTGGAGATCGACGAACGTCAGGGCAACGAGCACGGAGCGGCAATCGCGTATCACCAGCTCGGGATCATCGCCGAGGAGCAGCGTGACTTCGCGGCGGCCGAACTGTGGTATCGCAAGTCCCTGGAGATCAACGAACGTCAGGGCAACGAGCACGGAGCGGCGCAGACGTACCACCAGCTCGGGATCATCGCCCAGGAGCAGAGTGACTTCGCGGCGGCCGAACAGTGGTATCACAAGTCCCTGGAGATCAAGGAACGACAGGGCAACGAGCACGGAGCGGCGAGCACGTGGTTTCAATTAGGACGCATCGCCGAAGAGCAACGTGACGTTGCCGTGGCCGAGCAATGGTTTCAGCGTGCTCTGGCAGTGTACAGAAAACTCAACGACCCGCATCATGGCGCGATGGTGGAACAGGCATTGGCTCGAATCGCCGAGCTGAAACGGCAGGCCGCCGCGGACGGAGACGGCGAGTAAGGGCCTGCACCGGGAATGCGGGAATGGAACTGAACGCAACGACGATGCCATGAAGTTTCGGGTCGTCAAACGGGCTGGGACGTGTTCGGGGCTATCAAATCCAGCATCATCTCGACGGCCTTCGCGGCGAATGTCGGGTCGTTGATGTTGGCTTCGATTTCCACAACCGGGACGTCGTCGCGGACGTTGCTGCGGACTGCATCGAAGAACGCCTGATCTGCTTCACGGTCGCAGAATCTGTCTCCATCCGCGTCCAGCATCGAGACGCCGTTGAGCGGAAACAGGAACGCGATCGGCCCAGTGGCCGCGTTGGCCTTGGCTGCGAAGATTTCACCCAACCGCCGGTTCTCCTCGACGGTGGTGCGCATCAGAGTGACTTCGGGAGTCCATTCATAAAAGTTGCGGTCGCCGTTTTTGAATTTCTCAGGCACGCCGCTCATGGGGCCGAAGTTGCACATGTCGATACAGCCAGGAACGATCAGGTGCGGCAATCCCCGTCGCCCCGGTGCATCCAAACGGTGGGGACCGGCCGACAGGATTCCGCCGCATAGTTCGTCGGCCCATTCAGTGGTCGTGATGTCCAGCACGGCGTCAACCAGCGATTCATCAGCCAACGATTCGAGAATCCGCCCGCCGGTGCCTGTCGCGTGAAACACCAGCACTTCATAGCCGGCCTGGTCGAGTGCTGCCCGGCAGGCGTCAACGCACTTTGTCGTGTTGCCGAACATGCTCGCGGCGATCAGTGGCCGTTCGTCGTCCGCGGGCGGAATCTCAGCAGCCACCATCCCGCAGATCGCACCCGCGGCACGTGACAGAATCGTGCGAGAGATTCGGTTGATACCGGCGACATCGGCAATCGCCGGAATCATCACGATGTCCTTTGTGCCGACGAACGGAGAGACGTCTCCGGCGGCCAGCGTCGACACGCAGACTTTGGGCAGTCCGACTGGCAGACCGCGCATCGCCGCGGTCACAACGCCAGTCCCGCCCGATCCGCCCATTCCGATGATGGCATCAAACCGCCCTTCGTCGAACAACCGGCGAGCAATCACGGCCGCACCAGCGCTCATCGCCGCCATGGCCTGACCGCGATCTCGATCGCTTCTAAGTGTGTCCAGTGCCTGACCACCCGACTCGGCGACAGCATCCGCTTCGACCTCGACGGGAAACAGATCGGTCGTGCCATCGACGCCCGCGTTCATGGCGACCACTTCACAGCCACCAGCCAGAATGCGCTCGCGCAGGAACGCATACTCCACGCCCTTCGAGTCAAACGTCCCGACCATCAATACACGACCAGCCATACTTGAATTCCTCCAGCTCAGACGTCACCCGGTTCTTCCCAGACCGTGTGGTACGCTCCGATCGTCTCGAAGTACATCAACAGGTCGGCGAAGAATTCGTTTCCGCCCAGAGTGCTGCTGTCGCCCACAACGATCAGTTTGCGACGCGCGCGTGTCAGTGCGACGTTCATTCGTCGCCTGTCTGCCAGAAAACCGATCTCGCCGTCCGAATTCGATCGCACGCACGAGATAACGACGGCTTCTTTCTCACGCCCCTGAAAGCCGTCGACCGTGTCGATTTCGAGGTCGTCCATATCCCACTCATCACGCAGCCAACGGACCTGGGCGGCATAGGGAGCGATGACGGCGATGTCACACGAACTCAGACCGGCCTGCTGCAGTTGCTGAACTTTGCGCAGCACGAGTGCGCCTTCCTCGGGATTCCGCTTGCTCTCACCATCGGGCTCAAGTTCCTCGTTCCAACCTGAACCGGCGGTATCAATGAACGTCACCGGTTCGCTGACGAACGAACCGGGTTCGACTGCTGGCAGGTCGCTTAGCAGGTGCGACGCGACCGATGCATGCGCCTCCAGCGTACCTTCGTAAAACTGCTCGGAGGAAAACTGCATGATGTCTGTGTGCATGCGGTACTGCACATCAAGTCGACAGGTCACGCTGTCACCGTAACGCTCAACAAGCCGTTCGAGCAGACTGGTTTCCAGCCCCTCGCGCGCGGCCTTCCGCGAAAGAACCGTCGGCGGCAACTGACAATGATCACCCGCCAGCACGATCCGCTCCGCTCGTAATGCCGGGATCCAGCAGCCGGGTTCCGTGCTTTGACAGGCCTCATCGATCACCACCAGTCCGAAACGGCGATCGCCCAGCAATACTTCGTTGAAAGTGGTCGTCGCGCAGATCACATCGGCCCGGTCGAGTACGGACTCAACCGCCTGCTGCTCCAACAATCTGATGTCGGCTTTCAGTTGGCGAGCTTCGCGTCGCATCTCCTGCTTCGCGCCGTACTCGGGTTTCGATCGCGTGAAACGTCCGGCCTTACGGAACAGGTTGTCGACGTCACGCTGCATCTCGCGCACCAGCCGCATGACCTCGTGATCCGTCACCTGAATATCCAGACTGAAATCTCGCAGCCGTTCGTCGATACGCGCCGGGTGCCCGATGCGGACGACTTTCTGGCGGCACGCGACCAGTCGTTCCAGCATATTGTCGACGGCCGTGTTGCTGGGAGCACAGGCCAGCACTTTGTCACCTCGTGCAATGGCCTGGCAGATCAGTTCCACGACGGTCGTCGTCTTGCCAGTTCCAGGAGGGCCGTGAATGATCGCCAGATCCTTCGCAGACAAAGCCAGGCGGATCGCCTGCTCCTGCGATGCATTCAGGCTGGCAGTGAACTCGCAGTCCACAGTCGGGCCAAACTCGGGCTCTGTTTCGCCGAGCAGGATCCGACGTATTGCCGCCGTCCGACCGCGTGCATCCCGAGCCGCTCGCAATGCGCCCTGCTGTCGTTTCCGAGTAATCTCGTCAGGCGAAAGATCGACACGAAAACGGTCGCCGTCCGGCCATTCATCGACCGAGACTTCGATCGAATCATTCCGTCGCGAACTGACCACGCCGTTGATCGCATCGCCGTCGCCATTCCCTGACGTCAGCACAACCGGCGAACCCACACGCAACCGATTCCATGGCAGCCGCAGTGACCGGTTGCGTTTGACGAGCGTCAGCAGAGTGCGTCCGCCGAGGCCTGGTTCGTGACTGGTAACCACGAGATCCAGCAGAGTGTCACCGGATTTTTCGGCGTTAGCTTTCGTACCGCGTTTACGACGCTCGGCCAGACGCTGCGATTCCGCTTCGGCCTCCAAGTCCAGCCAGCCGGACAGCCGGGCAAAATGATCTTCAGTAGCGATGAGAGGTTCCTTCCGGTGGGCTCGAATCAATCCCGCAGTGCCAGCACGATTTCTGTTCGGGCCGCCTGGAAAGCGGGCAGTATTCCCGCGGCAACACCGATGACAAGGGAACTCACAATTCCACTGACCGCAAGGCTGACCGAAGGTGCAAACGCGATGCTGACGGCTTCCGCTCCAACGGACAGGCCCGCCGAGGCCAGAGTCAGCATCGCCAGGCTGACACCGACCAGCCCACCAAGCAGGCTCATCAACGTGCTTTCCGTCAGCACCAGCGAGAAAACGCGGAGACCGGTATACCCCAGCGTCTGCAGCACGGCATGCTCTTTGATACGGTCCTGGACGGCCATGAACGTCGTCGTCGAGACGAGCACGATCATCAGCCCGATGCAGGCGTAACCGAGGTAATGTGCCAGCTCGATCAGCTCAACCAGGTCAGCGAGACTGGATGCCTGAAAGGCCCCTTTGCTGCGCGTGTCCGTCTCAACCGGACCGGCTCGGAATCGATCATCGATCTGACTGGCCACTTTCAGCGCGTCGAATGTGGGGTCAACAAACACCTCGTGCTGAGTAACCGTTCCAACGAGGTCCAGACCTCGGGTTCGCTGCAGAAAATCGAGGTGCGTGTAAACGTAGTTTTCTTCGGATCGACTCTCACTCGCGAAGATACCGGCGACGGTCACCGTGACATCACCGACCGAAAAGCGGTCTCCGATTTTCAGCTGGCGTCGATCAGCGACTGACTTGCCCACGATGCCAGCGTCCTGGTTGTTTTCAAATTCGCCCCAGCTTCCGGTGATCAGATCGAAGTTGCGGACCTTCTGCACCTGTTCTGGTAGCACTCCATAGAACACGACCACATCCAGGCTGGCGCGACAGTTGTTGGTAAAGACCTGAATCGGAACGACGTCACGTACTCCGTCCATCGTCTTAATGATCTGATCGTAGTCCTGCGGCAGGTGGCTGGTGGCTGGACAGAACTTGTTGGCCTGAAAGACAACCAGAGTGGAATCGCTCTGGGTCGTGATTCGATGCAGGCCTTCCTGCACGGAATCGACAAAACAGAAGACGAACAGCGCGACGGCGGAACCGCTTACGGTCAGTCCCGTCCGGACGCGGTGTCGCCACAGTGTCTTGAGTAGATAGGGCGCGAATTTCAGCACACTGGTTCTCCCTGCCCGGCGGCATGGACCGCGCTCTCGACAAGCCGTCCGTCGTCGAGACGCAACTGTCTTTCGGCAATGGCCGCTGCCTCGATGTCATGCGTCACCATCAGCAGTGTTGTGTGCAGCTCGGACTTCAGTCGCTGCAGCAGATCGAGAATCTGTGCTGACGTGACTGGATCGAGGTCACCGGTTGGTTCGTCCGCCACGACAACAGTGGGATCGGTCACGATGGCGCGGGCAATGCCCACTCGTTGTTCCTGACCGCCCGACAATTGACGCGGGTAATGCCCGGCTCTGTCCAGCAGGTCGACGGCCTCCATCGCGACCTGCACACGCCGTCGACGTTCCGCCCGTGTGAACGGCAACAGCAAGAGCGGCAATTCGACGTTCTCGTACGCAGTCAGAACCGGGATCAGATTGTGCGTCTGGAATATGTAACCGACGTGTTCGGCGCGCCAGTGGGCCAGCCGCCTGCGGGAGAGCTGTGTAATTTCCAGACCATTGACCGTGATCGTCCCTTCAGTCGGCCGATCGATGCCTGCGATCTGATTGAGCAATGTCGATTTTCCGGTCCCGCTGGGGCCCATTAACGAAACGAAATCACGTTCATCGATGTCGAGATTGACATCGCGGAGCGGCGTGATGACGTCGTCCCCTTTGCGGAACTGCTTTGTCAGATTTCGAATTTCGATCAAGGGCATATGTCTGTCCAGATTTAGTCGATTGGCGAAAGGCTGGGAGCCGTAGCAGGTCCCTGAGCTTCCCTGGCTGTGATTCGGTCGCCGTCAGCGAGACTCTCCGTGCCGGATGAAATCAGCCGGCTGGCGACTGTCAGTCCTGAGGTCACTTCCACAAAGCGACCGGCCGTGTTGTTCGCGACAACCACGCTTTGTCGCCGAGCGACACCGGCGGCCAGGTCGGCGAGCCAGACGAATGCATCCGCTCCGTCCTTCTCGATCAGCTCGCGGGGCACAAACACGCGCAGGTCATCGCTTCCGTCGCCCTCACTTCCGTCGTCATCCGCTTCCGGGCTGAGGAACGTCACGTCGACCAGCATGTCAGGCTTAAGAACTTCGGGCGGGTCATCGATCAGGACTTTGACGGACAGCGTGTTCTTCTGAATGTCGGCAAATCCAGTGGGAAACAGCACTCGCCCGGGCATCGGTTCGGGTACGGCCGGGCTCTCGACCAGGACGGGCTGATCGCGTCCCGCTCGCGGCAGGTCTTCGAACCGCACGTCGACGCGAACCTGCAATTGCCCGCGCTGATAGAGCGTGACAACGACACCGCCATCGTGCTCACCCATGCGTCCCTGGCCTCCCGACAGGTGAGTTCCCGGGCTGGTCAGTAGATGCAGCACACGCCCATCGACCGGAGCGCGAATCGTCATGCGGTCGAATCGCAACTGGGCCTCGGCGAGGGCAACACGTGCCTGTTCGCGTCGAGCGATTGCCGCGTCGAGCAGGGCTTTCGATTCGTCCAGGGTACGCTTCTCGTCGGTTTTCAATTCGAGTCGGCGTCGCGCGGCATCGCGTTTACCGGACAGCGCCGCACGCTCGGCTTCCAGAGACGGTTGTCGCTTCAGCATCTCCTGAAGTTGAGCGCTCGACGCATCGCGAGTGCTGCGGGCTGCAACAAGTTCGATCCCCGATACCGCATCACCTGCGTCGATGCGACCTTTGAGATCCGCTTCGGCCAGTCTGAATCGAGCCTCGGCAGCCTGCGTCTGGAACGGGAGATCGGTCAGTGCGGTTACGACCTTCGCAAGGTCCGCGTCGGCCGCCGCAGCGAAGGTCTGCAGATGAGTCGGCTCGTCGTAATTCTGATGAGCGGCTACCAGTGCCGCCTGACACTGCTCGAATTCGGCCTCGCGCAGGTTCAATGCTGCCTGGGCCGCTTCCCGATTGAGGCGTGCATCATCATCCACGAGGTACGCGATCGGATCACCTTTCTTCAGTGCCTGATCTTCAACGACCATCAGCCGGTCGATGACTCCCTCGGCCAGTGCAGCCACGCGGATCGGTGTGGGTCGCGGTTCGACCCATCCCCCGGCTTTGAATAGCGGCGTTCCCGCTTCCTGAACTTCCGCCAGGCTGACGAGCACGGGCACGACGGTCACTTGTGTTCGAGGCAAGAACGCGTCGCGTGCGGCCCAGGCCAGCATCAGGATGAAGCCGATGATCAGGACACTCGGCAGAACATAGCGAGAGGCGATGTGCCGCGAGGGCTCAATCGACCGGCCACTCGGCTCGGGACGTTCCACCGCGAGTTGTTTCAGGTCGATTGGCATCGGGATGAGTCCGGCATTCGTGACAAGATCGGGTTAGACCGCAAAGCCGAGCGAATTCCGCCATACAAGCCCGAAGCGCAAGCGAGTGAATTCCGTACCATGCTCGGAGTTCACTCGCTTGCGCTTCGGGCTTGTATGTGGCTGACACAGCATCAGGTCGGGCCATCCGTGTCCGACGGCTTCGGATCCTCAATGGTGTCCTGTGACGGCTGGCCGGTTGTTGCCGGTCGCACAAAGATGCCGGTGGCAAGTACTGTCAGGTTTCCGGATTCGTCACGTTTCGCTTTGCCGCTGACAACTACCGTCTGAAGAGCAGACAGGTTGAGCAGTTTGCGAGCATCGGCCTTCAATGGACTGCCTTTGTCGTCCACGAATTTGATCAACGCCGTCGACGACGGCAGCCGGTCTGTTTCACAGCAATAGTCCCATGGCTTCGGACATTCGTCGCCGGGAATGTCGCTGCACGCCTTCAGTGACGGATCGACAATTGAAAAGGCCGCACGGCCGTCGATCCATGGATTGGCGCTGCCGCCGATTCTTCCAACCAGAACAACATCGTCACCGTCCTGGGATTGTTCACGGACAGCTCGGACAGGTTCCGCCCCATCCGGTTCGTTGGACAGCACGTAGGCCGAGCCGTCGATGGACACCGTCGATGATGGTCCCGCAGCGTCGTCTGGCTGCGTACTACTTTGAGTGCAGCCGGAGGCGACCAGTGTCGCGCCAAGCAGTAGTGTCAGGTGAGATTTCATAAATCACTCCGTTTCTGATGATTGAGACTGTCGATGTAAGAAACACTCTCCAGAGTGTTCCTGGTAACCGGGTTGCTGTTTTGTGTTGCTCATACCGCTTTCAGACCTTCGACGACGGGAAGACGCAGAACTCGAATGGCGGGAGGCAGTGAGCCGACCATTCCCAGCGTCAGTCCCGTGCCATATCCAATTAACAATGCGACGCCGTCAATCTGTAGTTCGAAGGCTCCCATGGTGAAACGGACGGCTGCTCCGTTGACCAGCACGACTGCAACAACCGACGCCAGCAGCGATGCCGTCACGGCCAGCAGCGTTCCTTCCTGGACCAGACTCACTACGGCGGCCCATCGTGGAAATCCGATCGCTTGTAAGGTGGCCAGTTCCCGGACACGTCCAACCACAGCGCCGTACATTGTGTTGAGCCCGGCAAACACACCGGCTCCTGAGATCAACAGCACGACCAGCCACGCCAGCATGCGTACCGGCTGGTAGTCCTCACGGAGTGAGTCGAAGTACTCGACCTGTCGAATGGCCTGCAGTTCCAGATCCAGCCGCTCTTTGCAGAACAGATCGACATCCGCGAATTCGGCATCGCTGGCAAGCGTGACTGCGACAAGGCTCAGGTCCTGCCGCTTCATCGCCTGTTGCAGATCGTCCAGGCGACACCAGAGTTCCGATTCGAACACAGACCCCGCGGCAGTGAAGACTCCGCTGATTCGCCATTCGCGACCTTCCAGCCACAGCGAATTCCCAATGCGCACATCGTCCTGGGTCGCTCCGAATTTCGTCGCGGCCAATCGCCCGATCATGATTTCGTCCGGACCTGGCCAGTCACCGGCAATGATCTCGACGCGCGAGTGAACGAGCAGAGCTGCCGTGGTCACGCCGCGCACAAGTCCCATGCCGGCAGGTCCGTTCTGCGTCGTGCGCACCTGAGTGCCCAGATACAGCTCGGGAGATGCGTACCTGTTTCCATACCGCTCCTGGATTCCGTCGATGCTGGCCGCAACCAGGTCGGACGTGCGCATGGGAACCGATGAGTATTCCAGGTTCTCTCCCATGCCGAGTGAAAACACGATGACCGTCCGCGGATCACCGCTGACAGACAACGAACGCTCCAACCCGCGAATAAAGCCCACAACGACTAACACCAGCAGCACAACGGTCGTCAGGCCCAGCAGCGTGAGGCCACTGCGCAGCGGTCGCCGCAGCAGATTTCGAACGCCGTATTCCCAGGGAAGGAACGTCACGGGTTGAGTCCGGAAAGCAGTAGATGGTCGTGGGACAGCGCGGCTGGCAGAGGATTGCCGAGAGAGATCTCAAGCGGTTCAGGCTCTTCTCTCTCGCCTCTGGGCGCTGGTCCCTAAAGCAGCAATGACATCTGTTCGATGCGCATTGTCAGGCCGGACCGAGGCTTGAGCGGGCGATTTGCGGACCAGATCGACTGGTCGACAACGACCGGCTCAACGGATGACAGCGCCGCGATCGGTGGGCAATCTGAGATCACCATCGCACGGGCAATGTCTTCACAAGCGGCAACCGCACCATCGCACAGACAGTTGCCCGGGCGCCGCTCATTCCGCCCGGACGGCTCCGTCGGTTCGTTTGAATTCCCGGTTTTGTCACACGAGGAATTTGATCCGGACGCATCATGGCAACAGTGTCGGGACTCGCCGTTTCCCTGACTCGCATCACCAATCGCCTGGTCGTTGCCGCAGCACGCAGCGGCGCCCGTGCCACACAGCACGGGGCAACTGAGCAGCATTGCGACCAAAGCAAGATGTGCGAGCAGACGTGTCATACTTTCGATTGTGCAGCGAGGGACCATCCGGGGCAAGACGAGTGTTGAAGATCACTACTGGCCAACGACCAGACCTTCCAGTGCGACCTGACTGATTCGCATATCGCGCAGGGCATCGAGTTGGGCGAGATGCATGCGGATGTAGGTCTCGTGTGCTTTGAGCAACTCCACATCTCCAACCTGCTTCGCGGCGTAAGCCTGCTGGGTCAGTTTCAGTGACTCGGTGGCCTGCGGAACGATCCCGTCGCGGTATCGCTGATAAGCCACGCGAGCATCCGCGTATCGACGAAATTCACTGGCGACGCGATCCATCAGTTGCAGCCTGATTCGTTCGACAGCCCAGCGGGCAGCCACAACGTCTGCCTGGGCCCGATCGACGTTGCCTTCGTTTCGATCGAAAATCGGGATCGGCATGCCAGCCTGAATGTTGACGACGTCGGACTTTGTAATGTTGTGATACCGGATGCTGGTCGACACATCGATGTCGGGAATCCACTCACGCGACGCCCGCAACAGCTTCGACTCTGCAACGTGAACCTGCGCTTCTTCCGCGGCCAGTTCCGGACTTGCTGAGAGCACGACGGCCAGTCGCTCGTCGAATTCGTACTCATGCAGATCCGCTTCGAGTTCACCTTCGAGACCTGTTGGCTGCAGTTCAGAATCTCCAACGGCGGCGGCCAGGCGTCTCCAAGAGGCGACATGATCATTGTGAGCGCTCTCCAGTTGGATCTCGCTCGAATCCAGGCGGATCTGCGCCTGCAACAGCTCGTTGCGTCCTACCAGCTTACCGTCGAACAGGCGACGGCTGGCGTCGACCGACTCACTGACAACGCGGACAAGCTCCGTCATAAGTTCAATGCGACGTTGAGCGATCAGGACCTCATGAAACCGGACGCGCACATCATTCAGCAGCCGTTGTGCTGCCGTGTCGAGTTCACGGTTGGATTGCTCAATCTGCCGAGCGGCGACAGCCTGGTCGAGTTCCAGTTTGCCGCCGGTAATAAATCGTTGGCCGACAAAACCGCCCTGCTGACCAGCCGTGCCGAGATTGCCGACTTCGGTCGCGTGATATCCCGCGTGTGGATTCGGATACAGCCCGGCCTGTCGATGTGCCCCCCGAAACGCATCAATCCTCGCGGCGGAAACACCGAGCTCCGGATGTCGGGTCAGGGCGAGACGTTCGAGCGAGAGCAGCGTTAAAGGCTGAGTCGCGGGAACGGATGCGGAATTACCGAAGCCGGATTCGGGAGACTGCAGTTCGTAAGAAGTCGGTCTGATTTCAGCGACTGGAGAGTGCGTCCCGTCCGGAGGCATTTCTGGCGTAACGGACGGAAGAGGGTGAGACGGAACTCGGGCGCCATGCTCATCGACATGCGCGCAGCCGTGGGCAAGACATAGCAACACCGCGAAGATTGTTTGCACCAGCCTGTGACCCATGAACACATCCCGTGCTCCGGTTGTCCTGCAGCTCTCCGCCCTGATCCGTCCGCCCGTGCTACAAGCTCCCCGTGAGCAGCAGACCGTCGATCTGAACAGTCGCCAGCCAGAGTTGCTCCACCGCATACAGCCGTGCGAGCTGAGCCTGGAAAAACGTACGTTGCGTCGTCAGAACGTCGAGGTAGGAGGCGTCGCCGCTTTCGTAACTCAGTCGGCTGAGGTCGAGGTTTTTGCGAGCCTTTGGCAGGATGACTGTGCCGTATCGCGTCGCCTGCAGCCTGGCCTGCTGGTATTGCTGGAAGATGGTGGCCAGTCGCTCCTGCAGACTCAGCTCAGCTCGTTGCATCGACTGTTCGGCTGCAACGACATTGGCCTGGGCCTCACTGATGCCGCCCTGATTCCAGTCGTAGACAGGCAGAGGCATCGACATCTGCAGCGAGGCGAACGGGTCGCTCGATGCGTCGTCGTAGAACAGTCCCGCCTGCACAGTCACGTTGGGGATCGCCTGAACGCTCGCACGATCGAGCGCTGTGCGGGACTGCTCGACACTGGCTGCCGCGGCCATCAGCTCCGGACTTTCGCGGCGCAGTCGATCCAGTGCTGATTCCCAGACAATCTGAGGGGCCTCGCTGTTCAGGTCACCGTCCAGATTCTGTATGGGCAGGTCGGGCTGACCGATGGCCGCTGACAGTCTTCGCCACTGAGCGACGCGTCTTGTCTCCGCGTTCTCCAGAAGGATTGCCGCAAGTTCTGCTTCGATCTCTGCCTGTCCGAGAACGGAATCGGGTTCCTCAACCTTGATCAGATCACGCGCCTTCTCCACGGCCTGCATCGCGATGGAATGCAGCTCTTGCGCGACACGTATTCGTTCCTGCGTGACCAGTACCGAGTAAAAACCGATCCGCACATCGGTCAGCACACGCAGCCGTTGTGCGGCAAGTTCCTGTTCTGTTCGAGCGATTGCCCAGTCAGCAGTACTTCGATTCAGCTCAAGCTTGCCGCCGCGGACGAATTCCTGGCTTGCATACGGACCGTACTGCCCGGCCGCGTCTTCATTCCCTAATTCCTGTACGGAAAACCCAACACGAGGATTCGGCCTTAGCCCGATCTGAATGCGACGACCGTTGGCGGCATCCACACGCGCCTGTAATTCAACCAGCGAGGGGTTGGATTCGATCGCGAGCGATTCGAGAGCAGCCAGTGTGGTGGAGGGCGATGGTACTGCCGCGACGGACGGGCCGGCTGTCTGAGAGGCAGCGAGTTCCGCGGAAGTCGCGTCGCTGTTCGTACGGTGCAGCGACGTCCGACGCCAGCCGGATGTCGGCTCGTTCGCGAAAACCAGGTGCACGGGCACAGCCTCGGCCGTACTTCCTTGTGGGTCATCGGGCGTCGCCGATGTCGATTCAGCCAAAGCCGCGGTCGGCAATGCCGTCTCTACACTCGTCCCCAACCTCTCACGGCACTGAGGCGAGTGTGCGCAGCCGCCCAGAATGAGCGTGCACAACAGGCCGGGCTGTAGAAGCGGTTTGAGCATTTTCGACGTCCATGTCTCGGTATATCGGACATCGTCGAGCCTGGTCGTGGAATCCAGTCAGACAGTGCCGGTTGATCAATCTGGACGGCATCCCGTCGAAGATTTCCGGAAAACTCACCGTGTCTGCCCGTCTTAACTCAAGAGACCCGTCCATCTGCGTCTGCGATTCGAGAACTTCAGTCGGCCGGGACGCATCGGTTGTCGGCCCATGCCCGCGCCGAACAGGGGGATCGAGTTACCTGGGTGTCGACCGAATCTGACGCGACAGCTCGATGGAATAGTCCGTCAGAATGGCATCCATGCCACGCTCGACCACGACGCGCCAGTTTTCGTGTTGCAGTCCAGCAACCGTCGATCCGGCGATGAACATTCTGCGGCCCTTGGCATGCACCGCACTCACTTCATCCGCGGACGGTACGTATCGCACGTAGACCCAGTCCGAATCGGGGTCTTTCAGCGCCGTCGGGAACTCGGCCGGATTGTTGGCAACGGTTGCCACATGAGTCTTCGGATTCGCCAGACGTAACCGCTTCCGTACCTCGGGAGCCTGGATCGTCCGGCCAATCATCAGCAGGTGATCCAGCACATCGTGCCTGTCTGCCAATGCAACAACGTCCCGCTCGATCTGGGCATCGTCGCCTTTGAAATCCACAGCGATAAGAACGGGAGATTCTCTGTAGTGGCCGAGCAGCTTGAAGACTTCATCGAGGGTCGGAATCCGCTCGGCACGAAAAGACGCGTTGAACCATGAACCGGCATCGAGCGATTTCAGTGCCTTCAGCGTCAGCTGTGAAACCCGGCCGGTGCCATCGGTTGTCCGGTCGACAGTCGTGTCATGGACGCATACCAGATGCCCGTCCCGACTACGCTGCACATCGAGTTCAAAACCCAGTCGCAGCTCCAGACATGCTCTGAAATTCGCCAGCGTGTTTTCCGGCGCGTCGAGCAGCAGTCCTCGATGTGCGACGACGAAACAGGGTCGAGCCTCATCCGCATGCGCCGCATTTGAAAGCCACGATGCTGTCAGAAAAGCCAACACGTAGAACCGAGTCTGATTAAGCCACATGATCGTGTCCGTTCTGGATCGTCTGACGAATAGAATCCGGATAGTCTGAGATGTGCATAGATTGTGCTCCAGGTCATCGTCCCCCGCCACTTTGTCGACCGGGACGAGTCGAAAGGTCAATCCACCGAATGCTTCAGCGAAAGCACAACACGTCACGCTGCCTGGCCATCGCACTCGTGATTTCGTCCATCGGGACAGTCGCGGTTGCGGATGACGACTACTCGTTTTTCGAAGCGAAGATTCGGCCCGTGCTACTTGACCAGTGCTACAAGTGCCATTCAGCTCGGGCGGGCAAGCAGGAGGGCGGGCTGCTGCTCGACACACGCGACGGCATTCGCAAAGGCGGAGCGAACGGCCACGCGATTGTGCCCGGCAGCATCAAGGACAGCCTGCTGATCGCAGCACTGCGGCATGAGACCGTAGAGATGCCTCCCGGAAAACGACTTCCCGCTGACGTGATCGCTGATTTTGTGAAGTGGGTGGAAGACGGAGCCGCCGATCCGCGTGACGGCGTGTCACGCCCACCGACACAGATCGACGTCGAAGATCACTGGGCGTATCAACCACCCGTTGCTCAGCAATTGCCGGATGTCAGTCATGCCGACTGGCCTCGCGACCGCACCGATCATTTCATCCTCGCGGGACTGGATGCGGCCGGTCTGCAGCCGGTTAAGGACGCCGATCGTCGCACATTAATCCGACGTGCGACTCTGGAGCTGACCGGCCTGCCACCGACAGCAGCAGACATTGAAGCGTTATTGACCGACGCGTCCCCGGATCACGAAGCGTTCACACGAGTCGTCGATCGCCTGTTGGATTCGCCGGCGTTCGGGATTCGCTGGGCACGTCACTGGCTGGACGTTGCCCGGTATGCGGAATCCAGTGGTTACACGCGGAATATGACGTATCCACTCGCATGGAAATATCGGAACTGGGTGATCGACGCGTTGAATGCTGACCTGCCCTACGACGAATTCGTTCGGCAGCAGATCGCAGGCGATCTGATCGTTCGTAGTCGCCCTCGGACGTCGGACGAAGAATACGACTTCAATGGCCCCATCATTGCGACGGCGTTCCTGACCATCGGGCCAAAGACACTCAACGAAGGCGACGTGCTGCAGTTCGAACTCAACACCGCTGACGAGCAGATTGACACTTCACTGCGCGCATTCATGGGACTCACGGTCAACTGCGCCCGCTGTCACGATCACAAATACGACCCCATTCCAACGCGCGACTATTACGCGCTCGCCGGCATCTTTCGCAGCACGAAAAACCTGGCTGCCGTCGAAACGAATGTCCGCAAGGAGCACGGTGGTGAGTATCCACTCGGGCCGACCGGCTGGCAGCAGTTGGCCGCTTTCGACGCGCATCAGGCGAAAGCTTCCGAGGAACAGACGATCTACCTCGCCGTCATTAAGGGACGTGAGCAATACCGCAAGTACTGGACGGAACAAGAACTCGAATGGAAGCAGGTCGACGATTCTGACCTCGTCGCGGCCGAAGAACTCGTGCAGGCTCAGAAACGCGTCGTCGAAGAGCTGCGAAAGCAGGCACCGAAATATCCCGAGACCGCGATGGCCGTTGTGGACGCCGATCAGGCGGTCAACTCGCCGCTGTTCGACAAGGGCAACCGCAAGGCTCCGCTGGATGAAGTGCCGCGTGGTGTTCCGCAACTGCTTGGCTACGACGCCCCGAAGATCGCCGCCGATCAAAGTGGACGACGGCAACTCGCCGATTGGATTGTGGACCGTCGCAACCCGTTGACCTCGCGCGTGTTCGTTAACCGCATCTGGCACCACCTGTTTGGGATCGGACTGGTCGACACCGTTGATAACTTCGGAGCCCTCGGCGCGAAGCCAGTCAATCAGGCATTGCTCGACGATCTGGCGATTCGATTCATGAACGATGGCTGGTCGATCAAGCGGCTGATTCGCAGCCTCGTGCTGAGCCGTACGTGGATGCTCAGTTCCGAGCACGACGGTGAGTCTTTCGCGATCGACCCAGGCAACCGGCTCAATTGGCGGTTCGCGCCACAGCCACTGGAAGGCGAGGCGATTCGGGACGGAATTCTGGCGGTCAGCGGCCAGTTGAACGTGAGCATCCCCGCCACTTCACTGATCGCTCAGTTATCAGCGTCAAAGAGCAAGCAGCAAAGCGAAATCGGACGCCGCGACTTCGTCATCAACGACCTGACCGACGACATTCCGCACCGCAGTATTTTTCTTCCATCGGCGCGGGCTCATCTGCTGGACGTGATGACGATCTTTGACGCCGCCGATCCGAATGGACTCGTCGGTGCACGCCGTCTGACGACTCTGCCGAAGCAGGCCATGTTCCTCATGAACAGCGAATTCGTACTAAGTGCCGCCGGGAAGGCGGCTGAGCAACTGTTCGACGCGCCCGATCCAGTGGGCCAGGCCTACGTACTGCTGCTGGGCCGCGAACCTGGCGCCCGCGAGCGGATGGCTGTGACAACTTACCTCGATTTCAACGAGGACCGGATTGCCGGACTGGCCCGTCTCTGTCAGGTACTGATTTGCAGCGGCGAATTTCGGACGGTCTACTGACAGATTCCGCTTCCCGTTGCTCATCCTGTCCGGAATGATATATACGTAATGGTGTATTCTCGCTGAGGAGAAGGAAAGCACATGGCGATAGCAAAGGTCTTCATGAACGGGCGAAGTCAGGCGATACGACTTCCGAAAGAGTTTCGTGTTGAAACAGACGAAGTCCACCTGCAAAGGACGTCAGAAGGATTTACGGTGACACCCCGAGACCCTTGGGAAGTGTTCGAAGAAGGCGTCAAGGAACTGTCGGATGACTTCATGTCAGAGGGCCGACAGCAGCCAGAACCGCAGCAGCGGGTCTGGGATCAATGATGTACATGCTTGATACAGACACGTTGGTCTTCATGATCCGCGGATTGAAGTCCGGGCAGCGTCAGGTCTCCCGCCGCAACCGCGCACGCAGGCTTGTGGATCGGTGCCGTGAAGCTCAGTCCCAGGGCGACACGATCGCCGTTTCTGCAATCACAGTGTCGGAACTCGAGTATGGCGCCCACCGCAGCAATGAGTTTGACAAGGAAATATCTGCCATCAGAAAAGCGCTGACGCCGTTTGAGAGGATCGACTACGACGCACGGGGATGCGCAGAAGAGTCTGGTCGAATCCGACATGCACTGGAGTCGGTCGGTCAGCCGATTGGTGGAATGGACCTGCTGATCGCAGCACACGCCGTGAGTCTCAACGGGACACTCGTGACGAATAACGTTAAGCACTTTCAACGTGTGGAAGGGCTTGGGGTTGTCAACTGGAGCCGGGCATGAATCACTTGGTTTCGCGACGCGAGATGCTGCAGACGTCTGGTGCCGGCTTCGGCTGGCTGGCCCTGCAGAGTCTCCTGAACGAAGCATCCGCAGCGGGCAACCCATTGGCTGCTCAGTCTCCGCATATCGCACCGCGTGCGAAACGCGTGATCTTTCTGTTCATGCGCGGCGGTGTCTCACAGGTTGACTCGTTCGATTACAGACCAGAGCTGTCGAAGCGGCACGATGAAGACCTCGGCGGCGGCCGGAAGTACTTTCAATCGCCCTGGTCATTTCAGCGATACGGCGAGTGTGGTTTGCCCGTTTCCGAGCTGTTTGCGCAGACAGCGAAACACGCAGACGATTTATGCGTCGTCAATTCGATGCACACGGACGTCGGCAATCATCCTCAGGCCATCCTGCAGATGCTGACCGGCAGCTTTCAGTTCGTGCGTCCGTCGGTCGGTTCGTGGGTCACCTACGGGCTGGGTACGGAAAACCAGTCGCTGCCGGGCTTCGTCACGTTGAATCCCGACTTTTCGGCCGGCGGCGGGCAGAAGTACGGCAGTGCATTTCTCCCACCAGCGTGCTCGGGCACAGCGATCGGTAACGGTGGCGTCGGTGACGGCAAAGGGGCGCGATCGATCAAAGACGTGTCGCTGCCGTTCACGACAAACTCGAAATTCACATCGGCCGAACAGCGGCGACAGCTCGACCTGCTGCGGACCATCAATGCCGAGCGACTTGCTCAGGATCAAGTGAACGAGCGTCTGGAAAGCCTCATCCAAAGCTATGAGCTGGCTTTCCACATGCAGAGTTCCATGCCGGAATTGATGGATGTCGAACGCGAGCCAAAACACATGCTGGACCGCTACGGAGTGAATCAGGAACCCACCGACAACATCGGTCGGGCGTGCCTGATGGCGCGACGGTTCGTGGAATCGGGCGTGCGGTTCGTCCAGGTGAATCACGGATTCTGGGATCACCATGTGGACATCTTCGAAGGGCATCCCCGGCTGGCTCGTGCATCGGACCAGCCGGTGGCAGCGCTGTTGTCGGACCTGAAGGAACGCGGACTGCTTGATGAAACTCTGGTCGTGTGGACGGGTGAGTTCGGTCGGCCGCCGATTCTCAACAAGAACAAAGGCCGCGACCACAACAACGTCGGCTTCACAATCTGGATGGCCGGTGGCGGAGTCAAAGGCGGGCTGCGCTATGGCGAAACAGATCCGACCGGGCAGACGGCGGTCGTCAACAAAGTCCACCTGCACGACCTGCACGCCACAATGCTGCACCTGCTGGGTCTGGATCACACCCGGTTGACCTATCGCTACGGCGGCCGTGATTTCCGTCTGACCGACGTCCACGGCCGCGTCGTCCACGACCTGCTGGCATAGTGCAGTAAGAGATTGCTGAATTGCCGAGGTCGCTGGTCATGGCAACATCGTCAGGATCTCGTCGGTCTCTTTGCGAGTCTGAGTGGGAGGCTCATCGAAGTACCCGTACCACAGCAGGCCGACGACAGTGCATGCTGCAGAATCAATGCCCAGCAGATCGAAAAAGTCCGGGTGTCGTGTGACGGCGCCGGTCGTCCATTTCACGCCGATATTGTGGTTCCACAGCACCAGTGACAGATTCTGGATGGCGCAGCAGCAGGCTGCGTAATCCTCTTTCTGGCGGACTTCGTCGTCCGAGCGATCGCAGGTCACGATCAGCCAGCCCGGTACCTCGCTCCACCGCAGACGTTTGGCTTCACCCGCTTCTCGACCTTTGGCTTCGCTCACCAGAGAGGCGTTCAAATCAACAATCCGCGAAACCGTCTCCGGCCCCGGGTGGATGAAACGCCATGGTTCCGTGTGATGATGGTTCGGGGCCCAGCGAGCCAGGTCGATGGCTGAGCGGACGGCATCAAACGGTGGGCACTCTGGCTTGAACGCGTGAATTGTGCGGCGTTCACGAATCGTCTTCGCCAAAACGTCTTCAACTGACATCCCTGTTAAGCCTCCCTCGCCAGCGGCCACACCGCCTGAATCCCAAATCCGTCTTTACCACAGTCAGGCATCACGTCGATCCACCCGCCATGTTGCCTGAGAATCTGCCAGCATCGGGACAGACCGAAGCCAAGCCCGCGCCCCGCCTGACGACCAGAGAAAAATGGATCGAACAAATGTTCGGTCTCGATCTGAGACAGCCCTGGGCCGTCGTCCTGCACAATCAGCCGCGCCATTCCAAGGTCCATCGAATCCTCCAGAAGCGTAACGTTGATATGTCCGCTCGTCCGCAATGCCTCCAAGCTGTTTCTGATCAGGCACGACACGACCACACAAAACTGCTCCCGGTCCGCATTGATGCGGATTGACTCGTCCAGCTCGCAGTGCACCTCGGTGCCCTGTTGCGACAGACGCTCCTTCAGCGCGTCAATCACCGACCGGATGTGGCTGGTCGGGATCATTGCCTCACAAGCCGGTTCGGGTGGACGGGCGAACGTCATCGCGTCGCCAATCATGTCGCGGATGCGCAGTGCCTGGCCGCCGATCGTTTCCAGACCCCGCCGCCTCTCCGGATCAGTCTCAGACCTCAGCAGCAGACCGGAGCGGCCGACGATTGTGGCCACGGGATTGTTGATTTCATGCCCGGCGCCTGCTGAAAACTCGGCCATGGCTTCGAGCTTCATGTCTCGCAGACGTCGCTGAAGATCCGGCGACAGCGAATCGGTGTCCACGCGGCTCACACTGGGGACGGCTGCTGACTCTGACGTTCGATTGAGTTGTTCGATGAGTCGGGCGCTGACATCGGCAAGGCGCTCGGAATGCTCGACGTCCAGCGATCCGAACAGCAGTACTCCACCGAGCTGTCGGTGCGAAAACTCAAACGGGACCAGTGTCATCGAATCGAGAGTTGCCGAGTCATTGCAACTCGCCAGGGCTTCCGCGGCGACGCTGGCCGTCCAGGTGTCGGACGTCTGTGATATGTACTGCGATTCGCCGGCCCGAATCAGCAAACCTTCGATTCGCCCGCCGTGCAGCAGAGAAACAAAGCACCCCGTTGACTGAGTCGTTTCATCCCATGTCCGCGCGATCGCTTCCAACAGCGACGACACAGATTCGACAGGCAAGGCCCGTTGAATCAGCCGCAGCGAGTCCACGTGGCAGGTATCGGTGGTCATTTCGGCGGACGCCGAGGTTTCATGGGACGGAAACAAAAAACGCAGCAACAGGAAATTCCCTGCTGCTGCGTAGGTGGTTCAATGGGGTCAATACATGTTGACTATGTGGCCGTTGCCACGGGTTCGACATCAAGGAGCCGACAGATTCGGTGAATCAGCTTTTCGATTTCGAACGGCTTCTGCATGAAGTCGTTGGCTCCGGCATCACGCAACTCGTCGATCTTGTCAGCCTCGACCATGCCACTGATGCAGATGATCTGGCAATCGTCCAGCGTCGTATCGCCGCGAACCCGCTGGCAGACTTCCTTCCCGTTGATGTCGGGAAGCATGACGTCCAGCACGATGATGTCGGGATGGTATTCCTTGACCAACATGCCCGCTTCAAAACCGTTGTTGGCCGTGCGGACTTCAAAGCGACCGTCCATGTCCAGCACGTCTTTGATCAACTCGACCAGTTCTTCGTCGTCATCGACGATGAGCGCCTTGCGCTTGCCACTCTCCAAGGCGTCCGTCGGAATCCCGTTTTCCTTCATGAACTTGTACAGGACGTCGCGAGGAATCCGGCGAAAACGCGATCCCGGAACTCGGAATCCTTTGAGCTGCCCGGAATCAAAGCACCGGATAATGGTTTGCTGACTGACCTTACAAATTTTGGCCGCCTCGCCAGTGGTGAAGACTGTCTTCATGCTGTTGATCCATCCCTTGAAATGGACGAGCCAGTCAGAACCAGCCCGTGGGTGACGTCCGTGCCGATCCCTCGGTTGCGTATCCCAGCGGTTGTATCGACTTTACGGGTTCTACCAGTTAATCCGATCTTACCGGAATTAGCGTAGGTTCCGATTGTATCCATATTACAGAACCGGTCAACAGGCATTGTTTACTCCAGATACCCGATGACCCCCGACCTGCCCTGCCAGTGCAGAACTCTTGCGGATACCGGTATTTGCGTTCACTTGGGCGGGACTTCTGACCATTTGTCCCCGCTCGTTTCCGGACTGGATGTGGGTGCACGACCTCACCGTCTGATTCAGAAACTCCAGCCCTGAAATATCGCCCGCCGAAGCTCCGCCGTAGTCGGACGTTACTCAGATTCTCGCAGCGCGTCTGGCGGGACGAGAAGTCGGAGCTTCAGCAACACGGCATTCCCGACCGTGAGTTTCGGAATAAGTGCACGTCGTTAATTACGTGCGAGCGAGCCCACTGCTATGCACATCTTGAGACGGCTTAACTTGAGATCACATCGGCCGTTTTGAGCCTTCAAACGTGTAAAAAAAAGGTTTCTGCCCACGGATGGCAGGGCGGACCCACGGATGAAGTTACCGTCCGCGTTCGTTCATCCGTGGGCCCGCCCTGCCATCCGTGGGATTTCCCTTTTATCTCCCGCCGGATTCGACCTTGCCAGGGATGTGCACAGCACTGGAGCGGGCCTCACTCGGAGTGGCACCGCGCGTGTCTTTGACGGTCTCACGTGTGATTGCGTAACATGACGCATCAACAAGCTTGTATGCTTCCCGCCCCGAGCTTCGTCGAAGTCAACGCCCCGCCCCCGCCCCACGCTCTGCCAACTCGCCCGGAGAGGTTTCATGGCACTCGCTCAACACGCCGGTCTTCGCATTCTGCTGACGGTTCTGCTCGCCGGGACAATGGCCACGTCCGCACTTGCCCAGGTTCCGTCGATATCGAGCACATTCCCACAGGCTGTCGAGCCTGGCAAAGCCACCGACGTCAAACTGCGAGGCGGCAACCTTGTCGGTGCGGCCGACGTCTGGACCAGCTTTCCCTCCGAGGGCACGCTCACCCCGGACATCGACAAAAATGGTGAAAACGCTGCTGAGGTTAGCTGGCGGCTGAATGTCCCCGCCGACGCTGCGGTTGGCGTTCACGGTATTCGTGTCGCGACGCCCGGTGGCGTGTCTGGTCTGAAACTGATTCTCGTGGACGATCTGCCGTCAGTGGCTCAGGCAGCCGGCAATACAACGGCGGAAAAGGCCCAGGAACTGACTCTGCCCGTTGCTGTTGACGGAGCAGTCCCCTCGCTTGGATTCAACTACTACCGATTCAAAGCCGCAGCCGGCCAGCGGATCGCGATCGAGGCAGTAGCTCGACGACTTGGCTCACCGCTCGATCCGATCATTCGACTCCTTGACGTTAAGGGCCGCGAGCTGGCCTGGAGCGACGACGAACCGGCACTCCGCGGCGACGCCCGGCTGCAATTCACATTCAAGGACGCAGGCGAATATCTCGTTGAGATCCGCGACATTCGTTATCAGGGCGGCGGCGGACACCTGTACCGACTGCGCATCGGAGATTTCCCGCGTCTGTCCACTCCGTATCCGATGGCCGTCCAACGTGGCGTCGCGACAAAGGTGGCGGTGGCCGGAACCGACGCGGCCAGTGTCGCTCCCTTCGACGTCAATATCCCAGCCGATCACCCGCTCAACTGGGTGAACGTGGGAGCCCGTTCGGCAAACGGAAACAGCAGCGGATTCACTGTCCTGCACGTCAGCGACAGTCCCGTCGTCGTAGAAACCGAGCCCAACGACGAGATCAAACAGGCGACACGTATTGAAACCGGTCAGACGGCCTGCGGACGCATCGACAAGCCGGGTGATTCGGACCACTTCGTTCTGACTGCGAAGAAGGGCGAGAAGTTCACGTTTCGCGGCGTTACTCGGCGGCAGGGTTCACCTACATCGGTCTATCTGCGGCTACTGAAGGCGGATGGTGGAGCACTCGCTTCGAAAGAAGATTTTGGAGTCGGTGACCCGTCCTTCGATTACACCTTCCCGGCTGACGGGGATTACGTCCTGGTCGTTGAGGAGCTGCATCGCCGAGGTGGACCTGAGTTCGCGTATCGCGTCGAGATGCTGCCGATCGAAACTGGATTCACGCTGTCCGTAGCCGCGAACACGGTGAACATTGGAGCTGGCGGCACGGCGTCCATACAGGTGAATGTAGTACGCAAGGGCCACAACGGACCGATTCAGATTGCGGCGGTCGATCTGCCGGATGGCGTAACCAGTCAACCGACAGTGCTTGGTCCTGCTGCGAAGGCGGTGGCTCTCACCCTGACCGGTACCGGTGATGCACCGCTCAACCAGGTCGCGTCCGTGAAGATTGTCGGCACAGCGAAGATCGGTGACCGCGACGTTCAGGTCGTCGCCGACACCGAAGTCGCGATGAAGGCCGGATTCAGTGCTATTCCGTGGGCACCGGAGAACCTGAATGCACAGGTTGCTCTGGGCGTGGGTGCGAAACCTCAGATTCGGCTGCGAACTGAAGTGCAGGAAGTGGTCTTCGGTAAGCAGCTCACCGGTTCGTTGAAGGTCATCGTCGACCGTGACGAGGGTTTCAATGAAGCCGTCACGCTCGCGGTCACACCGGACCCGAAGCAGGGCGGTCTGCCAGCAAACGTGACCGCTGGCCTCAAGCCGATCCCCAAAGACAAGAATGAAATTGTGATCACGTTCGCGGGCACGGACAAAGCCGCACTTGGTGAGTTTACGGCTGCGCTCACCGGAACGATCAAACAGGGCAAGACCACCGTCGTCCAGACTGTTCCCGGCTTCACCTTAAAGCTGCAGGCACCGATGACTCTGGCTCTGACACCTGAGGCAGAACAGGTCGAAGTCGGAAAGGAACTGAAGGCCAAAGTCAAAGTCGAACGTAACCCGGCGCTCAAGGGCGAGATCACTCTGGCCTTTCAGAATCTGCCGAAGGGAGTCACTGTAGATGCGGTCAAGATTCCGGCAGACCAGAGCGAAGTTGAAGTCGTCCTGAAAGTTGCAGCAGATGCGGCACTGGGCGCCATCAGTAATCTGAGTGTCAAAGGTGAAGCGACCGTCGGTAAAGCGAAGCTTGCGGCCACATCGCCCAACGTCAAACTGACCGTCGCGGCAGCAGCGGCGGCGCCGTAGAGTTCGTATGAACGAAAGTTCGTAGTAACCGCATTTATGCGGTTCAGTGAACGGTAGCAACGGCCGGTTGCGCGTTGCGTCGAGACAAATCGAAGTCAAACTTCAACCCGATTAATCGGGTTACTGAAAACAGATGATTCGGGTTCCCACAAAGACTGGAGCGATCCCATGCGGAGTGTCCTGTTTGCCGTCGCCGTCCTGGCCACGCTGTCCGTCGTCACGCAAGCGGACGACACCCCGGGAAAGATCGTGTTCGAGACCGCGAAGTTCGAACTTGTCGGGCCTCGGGCGCAGCAGCAGCTCGCGGTTTCACTGGCCGTCGGAGCTGACGCCCGTGACGTGAGCGATTCCGAGGACCTTAAGCTGACTTCCTCTGATCCGAAGGTCGTGACCATCGACGGCTCTGTCGCAAAACCTGCTGGCGACGGGACCGCTCAGATCACCGCCACACTCGGCGGCCAAACGGCCGTGGCAGAAGTCACTGTCAGCAAATTCGGTGAACCGCATCCTGTGAGTTTCAAGAACGAAATCCTCGCGGCCCTGACGAAAGCCGGCTGCAACGCGGGCGCCTGCCATGGTTCACCGTCTGGCAAAGGCGGCTTTCGGCTCTCGTTGCGAGGCTTTGATCCGCCGCTGGACATTCTGACTCTGCGATCCGAATACTTCGGTCGCCGCGTCAATGTCGTGAATCCGTCCGACAGCCTGATCCTGCGAAAACCACTGATGGCCATCGCCCACGGTGGTGGACGGAGGCTGCATCTGGGTGGCGCGCCGTACATGGCGATGCACAACTGGATTGCCGAAGGGCTCCAGCTCGACAAGCCGGAAACACCGGACGTCGTGCGCATCGAAATCGGTCCAGACCAGCGTATCCACAACGGCGAGTCCGATCGGCAGCAGCTCTGGGTCAACGCGTACTTCACGGACGGAAGCGTCCGTGATGTCACCCCCTTGACCGTCTTCAGCTCGTCGAACGAATCAGTTGCGACGGTCGGCAACAGTGGACTGGTCGAAAAAACCGGACGGGGCGAAACGGCGATCCTCGGGCGTTACCTCGACAAGATGGACACGTCTTACATCACATTCCTCGAAGACGTGCCCGGCTTCAAATGGACCAATCCGCCGGAAAACAACTTCGTCGACACGCTCGCCTACAAGAAGCTGCTGCAACTCCAGATCCTGCCCTCGGACCTGTGCTCTGACGAAGAATTCCTGCGACGGGCTTTCCTGGACCTGACTGGTCGCATGCCGACAATCGAAGAAACTCAGGCTTATCTCGCGGACACCGCCGGAGACAAACGCGAAAAGCTGGTTGACCAGCTACTCGATCACGACGACTACGCGGAATTCTGGACGCTCAAGTGGAGCGACATTCTTCGTTCAAACAGCAAGAAGCTCACGCTCACCGGAACCCACAAATTCCAGCGGTGGATTTATGACAGCGTTCGAACCGACAAAGGGGTCGATCAGTTCGCTTTAGAATTACTGACCGCCACCGGCAGCGTGTTTGAAAATCCGGCAGCGAATTACTGGCGAGCCAGTCGCGACGCCAACGACGCCACCGAGACCACGGCACAGCTCTTCCTGGGCATCCGCATACAGTGCGCCAAGTGCCACAACCATCCGTTCGAGCGTTGGTCGCAGGACAATTACTACGGTATCGCAGCGGCGTTTACGCGGATCGGACGCCAGAAAGGCTCCATCGCCGACGAAGAGATCATTCATGTCACCCGTAGCGGCGAAATCACGCAGCCGCGTACCAAGCAGACGATGAAAGTGCATTTGCTGCTCAAAGGTGACGTTGACGTTCCAGCCGATCAGGATCGCCGTCGCGTCTTCGCCGACTGGCTGACCGGGGTCGAAAACCCATTCTTCGCCAAAGCCAGCGTGAACCGGATCTGGGGCCATCTGATGGGACGCGGCATTGTCGATCCCGTCGACGACTTCCGCGACTCCAACCCACCATCCAATGCCGCCTTGCTCGATGAACTGGCGAGACAGTTCGCCGAGAACGGATTCAGTCGGAAGTTCGCGATCCGTGCGATCATGACAAGTCGGACGTATCAGCTCAGTTCAAAGAAGAATGACTTCAACGCCGACGACGAGATTTACCATTCCCATGCCACCACGCGTCTGCTCTCCGCCGAGCAGTTGCTCGATGCCATCTGCCAGGTCACGGATGTCGCCGAGAAATTCAAGGGCCTGCCGCCAGGGACACGCGCCGTCGCTCTGCCCGATCCGCCGACCGATCATTACTTCCTGAAAGTCTTCGGGCAGCCACAGCGTGAGATGGCCTGTCAGTGCGAACGGTCCAGCGAATCGAATCTGTCGCAGGCGCTGCAGATGATCAACGGCCCCACCGTCCACAACAAACTTCGTTCGGACGCCGGCCGGATTCATCGCATGATGAAGGACGGCAAGTCGGACGAGGAGATCATTACAACGCTCTACCTCGCAGCCCTCTGTCGTAACCCGGCCGAAGCGGAAATGGCAGCCTCGCAGAAACACATCGCCGCCAGTCAGGACCGCACGCTGGCCCTGGAAGACGTCGGCTGGGCCATCCTGAACTCGAAAGAGTTCCTGTTCCAGCACTGATCCGCTGAAACCCGCCGTCACGCGGAACACATCAATAGTAATGTCGCTACAAAACGAGCCCCGGGACCGGCACCGCCAGTTCCGGGGCTTTATTAATTGTCTATGTCAGAAGTTACGAATGCGCGATAGCACGGGCAGGTTAGCCCAAGTTCCCCAGTAAGCGGCGAGTGTATCGGGTTTTCGTGGGTTTGAGGGCGAAAGTCGTCACTACATTTGCGATTGGTTTATTTTGGGGAGCCGGAGCTTGAGATGGTCCAGAAGGATCTGCTGGTGCTCGTTCGGTGTTGAGAGACAGCGGCGGCGGATTTCCACGCCCTGGCGGGTTGGCAGAACGACATCCATCAGATCCAGTTCGCTCAGCGACGACAGCACACGCCGTGGTTCGGCTCCCAGACCGGCCTGCTCGCACATCTGGCCGAGCGTCTTCCACAACACATAGGCCAGAAAGCACACGAAGATGTGAGCCAGAACACGCTCTTCCTTCTGGTGCCAGATCGGGCGGATTTTCAGATCGCTCTTGTGAATCCGAAACGCGGCTTCAGCTTCGGTCAACTGGAGGTACGCCTTCCAGAGCTCCTCGTCCGTCCAGTCCGTAACATTGGTGCGAAGCAGGTAGCAGCCGGCGCTCAGTGTGGCCCAGTCCCGTGTCGCCTTGATCTGTCTCCACTCCAGATGAGCGAAGCCGGCCTCCGTTTTCGAAACAGTGACTTCGAACAGGCGGGCGGCCCGCGTGTTCTGTCCGAGGAACCGGCCCACTTCGCGTTTCCCTCCGAGCGAAGCGGAAAAAAAGAAAATGGCATCGAATCGCGCTTCTGTTGTTCGCATCGCGCTTTCATCTTCGAGAGGCGGGCGGCGATCTTCTCTTCTGAACGCCGCATCATCGCCTCCTCCTTCTTCGAGCGATCCCGGCTGCGGCACAGAATGAAGATCTCTTTGTCACTGTCGGTCGCCTGCGCATCGTTCACGTTATCAGACTCCGCTGCCTCCCGCGGCCGGCGACACAGCTTGACTTCCAGACCGTCCCGGATCGTGTTCCAGTCGTCTGCCAGCACATCCGCTTCGAACTGCTTCAGCATCGACTTCGGAGTCCCCACGATGTAACGCCGACCGCCCGAAAGTAGAAAGTCGATGTTCTCTTCGCTCACCATGCCGCGATCCATGACCCAGATGCGGTCGCTCTTTCCATAACGATTTTCCATTGTTTCTACGATGTGCTCAACCGTCGTGACATCGGTCGTAATTTCCTGCAAACACCTCGTAGCCCAAGGGCATCCCGCACCGCGACACCACCAGTCCGATACACACCTGCTTGCAGTCGCTGCGGTTGTCACGTGAGTAACCCCGCTGAGCCAGATCGAAATTCGCCTGTCCTTCGAAGTACGTACTCGTGATGTCATACATCAGCAGGTCGTATTCGAGACCGAACAGCTCACCCATGCGGTTCTTCAAGTGAGCTTCCAGCTGCTGTTTATGCGGCAGCAGCTGGTCGAGCGTGCGGTACAGCCGGTTGTCATCAACGCGATCGACTGGCACACCGAGCAGTTCCGACAGCGCCGTCGCCGGATACCACTGCTCGGCGATATACAGTTCGCTCGACGGATGGCACAGTCGCGCCACGACCAGAATCAATGCACTCCGCCACCACGCAACGTGTTCGCGGCCGCTGGCCATGACACGACTGAGGAACTCATCGAGCTTGAGTCGCCGGACGATTTCCAGAGCCAGCCACGGCCCGCCGAAGCTGCGTTTGTTCTCGACACGCACGGCGGCCGCATTGACTTCCACCCATTGCGGTTCGACAGATGCCTGACCGTCATCGACCGGCGGATCGAACAGTGAGAGCTGCCGCGTGCTGCCCGTTGCGTGCGCATCGTTTTTGCCGGTTCGCTCTGACTCACGTGCCGCGCGTTCGACGCCAAGCCGTCCGGCTTCGTCCAGCCGGCCGAGCCGAGCCACGCCACGACACGCTGCCGCGGCCCGGCGTCGGTGCGATAGGATTCGACCAGCGCCCAATAGGCGTGTCGCTTCCCATCCTTGTTTCGAAAACACTGCCGAATAAACATGGCGGCGGATGCTACCGCTGAATTCCGGCGAGGCCAGATCAAAGGTCGTCACTACAACGCCGATCCGGTTTCTGAACGCCAGATTCCTTCGTCCCGACACCGACGCGAAAAGACTTACGTCGATTCTGTACCGAAATGTATTTCCAGAAACTCCATTTTCTCCCACTACTGGGCAACTTGGGTTAACGCGAGTCGCAAGGGTGCGGGACGGGGTTTGTGATTATGGGGTGGCTGTTTTCCTGCAGCGGGAGCGGAGGCTCGTGCGGGTTTGGGGACGGCACGACCAGAATGCGACGTGGATTGCTCGCGCTCAATTCGTCCGCCTTCAGTTGAAGCACTGACTCGCCGCCCGACTCGCTCCAGAACTTCTCGCTGCCTTTCCATGGACCTGACGGTCATTGTCTGATGCGTTGCGAGAACTCCGCATCCTCGGCGAAGCGATTGGCCTTCTCGGTAATTTCACTGGTTTGCTGTAGCCTCTCGAACGAAAGCTGACTGTCGATCAGTCCCAGATCATAGAGCAACTGGTCTGAATATCCTGGAAACAGCACCTTCAGGTTGGCGGGTAACTGTCGGTCATTCACCTGGTTGAAGTGTTGCAGGATGTTACTCGAACAATTGTTGGTCAGCGTGTTGTAGAATTCCGGCTGTACACGCAACCGGTTTGCCCGGCGCAGCATCGACAGGAACATCTTGCGGACATTCTGCTGCGACGTCTTAACCGGATAGAGGAACACTCGGTCTCCTCGGTGCTTTGTGCGCAACAGGATCACATCACGCTCATCGGCGATGACGTACATCAGTTCGCATTGCCGCAGCAGTCCTTTCAGAGGCGAATACGATTCCTCACGTTCACGTCGCACTTCCACCGAGATCGCCAGTCGTTCACCGCCTTCGAACCCGAAAATCAAGAACGTGTGGGCTGCGGCCTTCACACTCTGGAATGGCACAACAATGAAGTCGACAGACTGGATGCGTCTGAGATCAAACGTGCGATCGTAGTAAGCGGTGGAGTAATCGTCGGCGGAACCATAGTTCGTGCTACGAATGGACTGAATTGTCACCCTGTTTCCGTCGAACGTGGCTCTCGACAGATTCGCCAGATTGGAAACCCATTGGCGTTCGTTGGATGGACGTTGAATCAGCCACCATCCGACAAACACAACGGCGACAACAAGAAGGAACTGCAACAGCCGTATTCTCAGGACAGCCCAACGCGTGTGTGCCTCGTCAGGTGATTCGATGTGTGCGGCCACGGCGTCGGCCATCAGTGTGATCGCGCAGCCGATCCATTGCAGAAACGGGAGGAAAAGTAAGATCAGAGCGCTCTGCGGATCAGGACGAAACAAGAAGGAGTCAATCAAGCCGACGGCGCTCAATCCCCCTACGATGACACTTCCAACCGATGCGATCGTCGATCGAGCGCGAGATCGAGCGCGGCGAAGCAGCCACGCGAAGAGCAGGTAGGCACTTTCAGCCCAAATGATCAGGGCGACCGTCAGAAGGAAGCCGGGCAGAATGTTGGTCGCTGCAGGACCAGAAAAGACCGTGGTCACAAAGGTGACGATCATGCAGCGCAGGGTTACCAGTGCATTGGCCGCCGTCAGGATGAACCCGACACGCTGCAAGCGAATTGTCGTCTTCGTCATAAGTACCACGATGGATCCGTTTCGCTACTGCCGAAACAAACGATGACGGGCTCCTTACTCACGATCCGTCGGGCCACGTCATCGAGACAAGGCTGCCGTCTTATAGTGTTTCTTAATCCTCAGGAGCCTGCGTTTCACCATGTCGGCCACGTAGATGTCGTTATCCGTCGCATCTACTGAATTGGAGAATCCGAGTGGAATGCCCTTGGTGGGCACCACGTCGCCCGACAATTCTCCCGTTGAGTCGCGATTGCCGTACGTGCCGAAGTGCAGGATCTCGTTGCCGGCGTTGTCCATCACCGTGACACGCTGCGCGATGTTTGTGTGGTAGTAGAATCCGTCCGTAGCCATCCACGCCGCCGCCCCGCTGCCGACGATAGCGAGATTGCCGTTCGGAGCCACCGGCATGCCCTTGTCACTGTTTCCTTCGAAGCACCACTCATAAACGAACTGCGGGGTGACGCGGTTGGTGTCGGTGTCGCCATAGTTCGCGGGCGGATACTCGTTCATGTCCAGATGAAAGCGTGCCACTTTGCCGACCGAGTTGGAAGAACTGCCATCGTGGAGCGTGCGCGCGTAAATATGTCGACTGCGCGCGTCGATGGCGATGCTGGCCGTTTCGAGTGGAATCCAGACAAAACGGGGGCCGCTTCCATCAGTGATCTTCCACACGGTGTCGCGGCCGACCTGCACGCGATTGAATCTCAGGCAGCGCTGCGTCCCCTCGACTCGATAGAAATCTTTCAGGAGCTTGAGGACTGACGACCTGCGGTACTGCCCGGCGATCACTTTGAAATTGCCAGGACAGTATTCCGGGCCGGGATGATCTTTAAATACGGTACCGTGACAAGCCCTGCTTGATCGACGGCAACCGTACCGCTTCCACCGGATGAGTCCGTCCACTTCACGTGCTCTCCGTGGTGCGGTGTGAATTTCCGGCATCGACGCGGTGTGGCGTCTACGCTCAATCAGCCAGAGCATTCGCCGCTCCGTAAAGTTGTAAGCGCGTCCGGCGATCGTCGCCATCGAGGTCGAAGCGACCATGGAATTCATTCTACAACCGTGGCAGCTGTACCTCGTGATTCTGCCGGCAGGATGAACCGTCAGCAGCAGGGGGTCATCGACACCCTGCGGACTGAGAGTCTTCACCACTTCGCATTCGGCAGTCCCGTCAGGCCGGATGCGAACGTCGGCGACGATCAGTTTGGTATGTCGACCTCTGACGAGAATCCTTCAATTCCAGCGACGACAATCACAGATACACACGGTGACGGCGGAGTGAATGTGTACCTTTGCGGAATCGCACTCGATTGATCCGATTCCGCACTTCGTCGGGAATCTTCTCGATCCGTTTTGGTCTTAAAAAGATGTACCGGACGAATGGCACTGCTGGTTTGGTAGCAAGGGGTTACGTCATGCGGCGGCTTCGAGTTCGGCCTGGAGTTGGTGTCGTGGTTTCTTCATCAGGGCCAGAACCTTCGGTCTGCGTTTGTTGACGCGCGG
>Ga0209402_10000463_pt1 | contig 48834 bp, 41 predicted proteins | sample ArcticOcean_MG_C_3_FD_187437 | JGI IMG/M metagenome (GOLD analysis project Ga0209402, IMG submission 187437) | Marine microbial communities from western Arctic Ocean - ArcticOcean_MG_CB8_126 (SPAdes) (version 2) | ecosystem: Environmental > Aquatic > Marine > Oceanic | place: Arctic Ocean... | reverse complement strand
CTTACAGAAGATAGTATATTTGATGTAAGGCCTGAATCCCTCAATTGCGAGGCATTTGTCAAACTCACTAAAATGATTGAAAATGTCAAACTTTCAAATTGATAAAGATTTTGTTACAGCTATTAAATTTTTAATAGCTGAGGAAAGTAATATAAAACTTAGAAGGAGGTTAAAAGACCTTCATTATGCCGATATTGCTGAATTAGTTAATGAGCTTAATTCAGATCAAGGAACTTATTTAATTAAACTTTTAGATAGTGAGAAAACGGCTGATATTCTGCCAGAACTTGATGAGTATCAAAGGGAAGCAGTTTTAGAAAATCTTTCGGCAAAAGAAATCGCTGAAGAAGTTGAAATATTAGATAGTGATGATGCTGCAGATATAATTGCTGAACTTCCAGAAGAAAGGCAAGAAAAAGTAATGTCAGAAATTTCTGATTCATCCCATATTGATGACATTAGAGAACTTTTAACTTATGAAGAAAATTCTGCAGGAGGTCTTATGGCTAAAGAGCTAGTTAAAGTTCAGGAGGACCTAAGTGTGTTAAAATGCTTAAACACAATTAAAAGTCAAGCTGAAGAAATAACCAGAATACATTCAGTTTATGTCATAGATAGTAAAAACAGACTTAAAGGAAGATTGTCTCTGAAAGACCTGCTAACAGCAAATTCTCGCGACAAAGTAAAAGATATTTATATCCCAAAAGTTGACTTTGTTTCTGTTGATCAGGATGGTGAAGAAATTGCTAAAATTATGTCTAAATATGATTTAGAAGCTATTCCAGTTGTAAATAAAAAAATGGAATTAGTTGGACGGATTACAATTGATGATATATTAGATTTAATAAAAGAAGAGGCCGAAAAAGATTATCAATTAGCAGCAGGTATAGCCTCAGATGTTGAAGCTGATGATACAATTTTTGAACTAACAAGAGCTCGTCTTCCATGGCTTTTCTTAGGGCTTTTAGGTGGTCTTGGAAGTGTTTTTATATTACAAGAATTTGAAGTCATAATGGCAAGACCTGATTTGCGTAGTCTATTTTTTTATACCCCTCTTATAGCTGCTATGGCAGGAAATGTTGGTGTTCAATCTTCTGCAATCATAGTGCAAGGTTTGGCAAATAATAATTTGAAAGGATCTTTACTATCAAGATTAATTAAAGAAATAGGATTAAGTCTCATTAATGGTCTTGCGTTAGCTATTCTTTTAATAATTTTTGGTCAAGTCATAAATCAAGATTTAACATTAAGTCTTACAATAGCTTTGTCTATGATGAGTGTCATTATAATTGCTGCTCTTATAGGTACTTTCACTCCTATTATCTTAAATAAGAAAGGAATTGATCCTGCTATAGCAACAGGTCCATTCATAACCACATTTAATGATATTTTTGGAATATTTTTATTTTTTTATTTAGCAAAAATCATTTTAGGTTTTTAAAATGAAAATATTACATGTAGATAAAAACCATCCTCTTTTAATTCAAGGTTTAAAATCTGCAGGTCATGAAAATATTGAGTTATATTTTGAATCGAAGTCAGAAATTTTAAAAATTATACATGAATTTGATGTGCTAATTATTAGAAGTAGATTTCTATTAAATAAAAAGTTTCTAACAGCTGCTAAAAAGCTAAAAATAATTGGAAGGTTAGGAGCAGGAGTTGAAAATATTGACTTTGATTTTGCAAAAAAAAAGGGTATCAAAGTTTTATCTGCTCCTGAGGGTAATAGAACGGCAGTTGGTGAACATGCAATTGCAATGATATTGTGTTTAATGAATAAACTGACATTTTCTCATCAAAGAATACAAAATGGCATTTGGAATAGAGAGATGTCAAGAGGAAATGAAATTGAAAACAAGGTTATTGGAATAATTGGATATGGAAATATGGGTAGAAGTTTAGCAAAAAAATTAAGAGGTTTTAATGCTAAGGTAATTTTCCATGATATTAAAAAAAATATTGGGGATCAATATGCAGAGCAAGTAACTATTTTAAGATTAAAAAATGAAACACAAATTCTTAGCCTGCACACTCCTCAAACTCCATTAACAAAAGGAATGATTGATTTAAAATTTATTTCGGAAATGAAAAATCCATTTTGGCTAATAAACACTTCAAGGGGGAGCGCTGTTGTTACCAAAGACTTGGTCAAGGGTTTACAAAACGGCAAAATACTTGGAGCAGGATTAGATGTTCTGGAACATGAGTCTAGTTCATTTAATTCTATTTTCTTAGAAAAAAAAATCCCTGAATTAATTAAATATTTAATTAATGATGAAAATGTTATTCTGAGTCCTCATGTAGCTGGATGGACATATGAAAGCTATGAGAAACTTTCAAAAATTATTTTAGACAAAATCTTAAGTGAATTTTAATTTTCATAAAATCAATCAGCAATAAATTGAACTGTATGCTGAGTTCTTTGTTCTAACAATATTTTTTTTCCATTTTTTTTAATCTTATCAATTGCATTTTGATCAAAATGTCTTATGGTGTATAAATTTACATTATTAGTGATTTCTACTTTAAATTTAGATTGAAGCTTAATAACTAATTCATTTAATCGATCATACTTATTACTAATACATACAGAGAAGCTAATAGCAGAATTTTGAATTAATTCTACTCGCATTTGATGTAAATGTAATAGCTTAAAAATATCACTAATATTTTCTTCAATGATAAATGAAAAATCTAATGAAGATAATTTTAATAGAGTTTGATTTGGCTTTAAAATAAAGCATGGTATCGAAGGAACTAATAATTTTCCTTTTGCTATTGAAGTCCCATTTTCCATAGGATTCAAAAATGACTTTACATAAAGTGGAATTTCTTTACGTTGTAATGGTTGTAAAGTTTTAGGATGAATAACAGATGCACCATAAAAAGCTAATTCAATAGCCTCTCTATATGAAACATGGTGTAACAAAGTGGTTTCAGAAAAATATCTTGGATCAGCGTTTAAAACTCCTGGGACATCCTTCCAAATTGTAACATCACAAGCATTTACTGCATATGCAAAAATCGATGCAGAATAATCCGAGCCTTCCCTACCAAGAGTAGTTGTAAAATTATTTAAATCACTCCCTATGAAACCCTGAGTAATATATGTATTTCCAGGTTTAATTTGTGAATTAATTTTTTCAATAGTTAGATTCCAGTTCAAATTTGAATTTCGATAATAACTATCTGTTTTTATACATATTCTTGCATCCAACCATACACTTTCAATTTGATTAGAAATAAGAAAGTTATGAATAATAGTAGTAGATAAAATTTCACCGAAGGGAACTACTTGATCATAAACAAAACTATAATCTGCAGATTTATTAGTTTTTAATACTTCCTTTAACTCCTTGATAATATTTTTAATTAAAGTGTGAACTAAAGATAATTCAGAATCAAAAAGATTAGTCACTATTATTTGATGAAAATTTTCAATTTCAGCTAAATGCTCATATAACTTTTCATTTTTTTTAAAATATAGGTCAACCAATTTCTCAAGTGAATTAGTAGTTTTTCCCATAGCAGAAACAACAATTATTGTGTTCTTATGATTAGTTTTTCTTAATACTTTGTACAAATTCCGTACACCTTCTGCATTTTTAACAGAGGCTCCTCCGAACTTAAATATTTTCAATTTTTAATTATTTGAAGTAATAAAATTATTCATTTCTGTTTTTGTCATCTGTACTGATCGCCAATCTGTTAGAATATTAGCTCCGGTACTTTCATAAAATTTAATGGCAGATTTATTCCAGTTTAAAACAGCCCACTCAGCCCTATTTGAGCCAATTTCCAAAGCTTCATTAATAAATGCTGTATACAATAATTTTCCTGCTCCTTTACCTCTATAATTTTGACTCACAATTAAATCCTCAAGATGAAGAGTTTGACCATCCCAGGTTGAATAACGAGAATAATATAGTGCCATTCCGATAATAAATTCATCAACTTCTGCAACAAAACATTTGAATTTTGGATCAAGACCAAAACCATCATTTTCTATATCTTCAACCTTAAGGTTTACAGCATTTGGTTCATTTTCAAATTCAGCCAATTCTTTTATTAACTTAAGAATGTGCTGAGAATCATTAAACTTTGCTTTACGTATATTAAAATTTTGCATTTTATAAATTTTGACAAAAATAACAAATCTGAAAAGACTAAATGTGATATTATAACAATTTGTTAAATTTTAATATTAATTAATAAAAGCAGATACCGTATTAATAAAGTCTTTTTGATTTTCTGAATGCAGCCAATGCCCAGCATTTTTAATAATCTCAACATTTGATTCTGGAAAATACTTATCTATTAAAATCAAATCTTTATTTAAAATATAATCAGAGTTTTCACCTTTTAAAAAAAGAACAGGCATTTTATAGATCTTCATAGGTTTTATTTCCCTACTCACCTCTTTTTCAGAATTCTTAAGTACTGAAATATTTAATCTTAAATCCAATTTCCCTGGTGATATCCAATATAAATTTTTTAATAAAAATTGCCTTAGCTCTATTTCAGGAACATAAAGGGATAAATGAATATCTGCTTCATTTCTTGATTTAATCATCTCAAAATTAAATGATGCTAAGCCATTTAATATTTTATCATGCCTGAACACATACTTTTTTGGAGAAATATCAATCACAATTAATTTATTCAGTCTTTCTGGATATTTAAAGCTGAAATCCATAGCTGTTTTACCACCCATGGAATGACCAATTATAATTGATCTAGAGATATTTTGTTTATTCATATAAGCAAGGAGATCATCAACTAGAACATTATAATTAAACTTCTGTTTCCAAAAACTTCTACCATGATTCCTTTGATCCAATAAATGAACTTTAAATCCATAACTAGCAAAAATATTACCCTGACTCTTCCAATTATCTCCCATGCCCAAAAATCCATGTAAAATAATTATGTGTTTATCACCTTCACCCAAGATATTAGAATGCAAATTTGTCATTTATTCAGTCGATCAATATACATTTTTATTGTTTTTTTTAGTCCATTATATAATGACTCTGTAATTAATGCATGTCCAATAGATACTTCTAGCAATTCTGGTATGTTTTGATTAAAAAACTTTAAGTTTTCTAGATTTAAATCATGCCCAGCATTTACACCTATGTTTAAATCACTTGCTGTTTTTGCTGCTAATATGTATGGAGATATTGCATTAGATTTATCTTTTAAAAACATTGATGCATAATTTTCGGTATACAACTCGACTCTGTTTGCGCCAGTTAGTTTAGCATATTCAACCATTTCAGTCAATGGATCAACAAAAACAGATGTCCTAATTCCCTTAATTTTAAATTCAGAAATAATATCCTTTAAAAATTCAAGATTATTTTTTGTATCCCACCCCTTGTTAGAAGTTATTGTATCATCAGCATCAGGAACTAATGTTACTTGAGTAGGCTTAACACTTAAAACCAGGTCAATAAACTTCCTATTTGGATTTCCTTCAATATTAAATTCTGTTTTTACAGTCTGAGATAATTCATAAACATCGGAATATTTTATATGACGCTCATCAGGTCTTGGATGAACAGTAATTCCATTGGCTCCGAAAGATTCTATGTCTTTAGCAAACTGTAAAATATTTGGGAAATCTCCACCTCTTGCATTACGCAAAGTTGCAATTTTATTAATATTTACGCTTAGCTTAGTCATAAGTTTTTTTCAAAATTAATCATTCAAAATTGAATCAAATAATCAATTTGATTTTATTTAATTAAACTATTAAAATCCATTTAAGTACCAGTTAAAGTTTTGTAATATTGTATTAATTATATTTTATAAATGAAAGTTGGAATTTTTAAAATTTCGTCAAAATTAGATTCTTTAACTGAATATGAAAATGCAGTTATTGAATATTTAGATAAGTATAATCATGAAATTTTTATTGATATAGAATTATTTAAAAATTTATCTCTTAAAAAATATAAACAACTATTAGATATTACTAAAATAGATGTTTTATTTACAATAGGTGGAGATGGGACGTTGCTAAGAGCCATTCCGTTAGTAAAAGATAGTAATGTTCCTGTTTTAGGTATAAATACTGGACAGCTTGGGTTTCTTACTAGTGTTAATAAAGAAAGTTTAATTAAAGGGTTGGATATGTTTTTTAATAAAAAATATATGCTAATTAAAAGAACTCTTATTGAACTAAAAACATCACCTGAAATTTTTGAAATCACATCCTTTCCATATGCTCTAAATGAAGTTGCTATTAATAGAAAAAATAGCACATCAATGTTGTCAATTAAAACAACCATTAACCAAAAACTTCTAACCACATATTGGTCAGATGGTTTAATAATATCTACCCCGACCGGCTCGACAGGATATTCTCTTAGTAGCGGAGGCCCTATTATAAGCCCAGATGCTAATGCATTTGTATTAAATCCAATAGCTCCTCATAATATAAGTATGCGTCCATTGATTGTTCCTGACGAGTCTGAAATTAAAATTCATGTTACAGGAAGGTCAATAAAACATTTGATTTCATTAGACAATAGAAGGGTTCCTATAAAAAACGGTAGTTCAATTTTAATATCTAAGGCTCCCTTTTGCATTAATACAATCCAATTGGAAGGAGATGATTTTTTTATGACTCTTAGAGATAAGCTTTTTTGGGGATTAGATAAGCGAAATAGACAATAAAACTCATTTTTTTTAGTTAGACAAAGCACAAAGTGCTTTAGTATAATGCGAAAAATAATTTTTCTTTTTTTATTAATAATTAACTCTGTAAATTCAATTGCTCAATATCATGAAATGGGGTTATTTTTAGGAGCAAGCAACTACATAGGCGATATAGGGTCTGATTATTACATAATGCCAACGAAATCTGCAATAGGTTTAGTTTACAAATGGAATCTAACGACTAGATATTCGATTCGCTTTAGTGCTATTAACACTTCTTTAAAGGCAACTGACTATAGAACCGGTGATTTAAATCGATTCGGAAGAGCCTATAGCTTTGAAAATAATTTGAGTGAAGGAAGTTTAGGAATCGAATTTAATTTTGTAGATTTTAATCTACACGAAGAACTAACAAACTTTAGTCCCTATTTATATCTTGGAATTAGCTATATTAAATTTAATGAATTTTATTATAACTCTTCTTTGATTCCAGTTGCAAAACCAATAGAGTACGAAAAAGGAGAAAGCTTTTCAATTCCTGTTATATTTGGCATAAAAACTAATCCAAACCCCTATTTAATTCTTGGATTAGAAATTGGAGCAAGATATGCTTTAACTGATAATTTAGATGGGAGTTCACCTAAACAAGATATAGGTATGGATTATTTTTCATTTGGAAATAACAATAATAATGATTGGTATATTTTTAGTGGAATAACAATTTCTTTTACCTTTGGCGATCTACCTTGTTATTGTAAAGAATGATGAATAAAAATATAGACATAAACAAGCTTCCAAGACATATTGCCATCATAATGGATGGAAATGGAAGATGGGCTGCCAAAAAAGGTTTACAAAGAATATTAGGTCATGATTCAGGAGTTAAGTCAGTTCAAGAAATAGTTGAAGAGGCTTTAAATCTTAATATTCCCTATTTAACACTTTACGCATTTTCAATCGATAATTGGAGTCGTCCTCAAGATGAAATTGGAACTTTAATGAATTTATTAGTAAAATACCTTAAAAGCGAATTCAATAAACTTATTAAGAATAATATTCGTTTAAATACAATTGGAGATATAAGTGCACTTCCTAAATTGGTGCAAGATGAAATTAAACGGGTTTCAGGAAAAACCAAAAATAATGATAAAATGGTTTTAACTATAGCATTAAGCTATGGGGCAAGAGAAGAAATAGAGGCTGTTGTAAAAAAGATTGCCTTAGAAGTTAAAAATAATACAATTTCAATAGAAAATGTTGACCAATCCATTATAAATAAGCATCTTTACACCCGAAATTTACCAGATGTGGACTTACTAATTCGAACTAGTGGTGAACAAAGAGTTAGTAATTTTTTACTTTGGCAGATAGCATATGCAGAATTATATTTTACTGATATTTATTGGCCTGATTTTGGGAAAAAAGATCTGCACGAAGCATTGTTAAATTACCAAAACCGAGAAAGAAGATTTGGAAAAACAAGTGAACAAATCAATGTGTAAAATACATTTTAGCCATAAAGTATTTATATCTCTCCTAATAACTTTAAGTATTGCATTTAAAGTACAGTCTCAAGTTGAGAATTTCAACAAAGGAAAAAAATATATTATTGATTCTATTAAAGTTAGTGGGCTTAAAACATTTAATGCGAAAACTGTAATATCCTACAGTGGTTTAAGAAAAGGACAGTTAGTGCAAATTCCTGGAGAAGAAATAAGTGGTACCATCAATAAATTATGGAAATTAGAACTCTTTAGTGATATTAATTTTTATGTATCAAATGTTTCAGGAAACCGAGCTACAATTGAAATAGAGATACAAGAGCTCCCAACACTAACTGAAGTCAAAATAATTGGAGTTCGTAAATCTAAATCAGAGACACTTATAACAGATACAGAGCTAACTGAAGGTAAAAAATTATCTGAAAGTTTTTTAACAAATACCCGTAACTATATTATCAATAAATACAAAAAAGAAGGGTTCTTAAACACTAAAGTTGTCTTAAATACAATTCCTGATACCATCGGAAACAACAGTTTGAAAATGGTTGTGAATATTGATAAAGGAGAAAGAATTAAAATTAAATCTATCAACTTTATTGGAAACAAAGTTTTTAAAGATATTAAATTGAAAAAAAAGTTAAAAAACACTAAAACAAAACTTACTGGTCGTTTTTGGAAAAAGTCAAAATTTATAAGTGATAATTTTATTGAGGATAAAGAAAATTTAATTAACTATTTTAAAGAAAAAGGATATAGAGATGCTAGAATTGTATCGGATAGTGTCATAAATAACACAGACAATTCTTTAACGATAAATTTAGAAGTTGAAGAAGGTAATAGATATTATTTTGGCGATATTAAATTTCTTGGAAATAGTGCATATACTAATTTTCAACTTCAACAGGTTCTTGGTATAAAAAAGGGAGATCAATACAATGGTATTCTTCTAAAAAAACAAATCGCTGAAGAAGAAAAACCTGATGGAAATGACTTGACAAACCTTTATCAGAACAATGGATACCTGTTTTCTTCTATCAATGCGGTTGAAGTAAGTGCTATTAATGATACAATTAATTATGAAATAAGAATAACTGAAGGTAAGTTGGCTCAATTTAATAAAATTTCTGTTGTAGGAAACACAAAAACTAATGACAGGGTTATTTATCGTGAACTTCGAACTAAACCTGGTGAATTATATAGTAAAGATAAAGTTGTTAGAACAGTTAGAGAACTTGGTCAACTTGGATTTTTTGATGCCGAACAAATAAGTCCAAATTTTAAAAATGTTGATCCAAACCAAGGAACGGTGGATATTGAATATGGACTAGTAGAAGCTGGAGCAAGTCAAATAGAACTTCAAGGTGGATATGGAGGAGGTGGTTTTATTGGAACTCTAGGGTTTTCATTTAACAACTTTTCAATGCAAAATATCAAAAACAAAAAAGCATATAAGCCACTTCCTATGGGAGATGGTCAAACATTGAGTTTAAGACTACAAGCGAGTCAATTTTACAGCACTTACAGCTTTAACTTTATTGAACCTTGGTTAGGTGGGAGGCAACCTTTTCAACTTTCCACCTCATTATCTCACACAATTCAATATCGATATGACTATTTTACTGGAAGAGCGGATAAATCTCAATATATGCAAATTAGTGGCGCAAGCATAGGTATAGCTAAGAGACTACGAGTTCCTGATGATTATTTTACTTTATCCCAAGCTGTTCAATATCAATACTTTAATCTTAAAAATTACTATACTGGATTATTCACGTTTGGAGACGGAAAGGCTAATAATTTAAATTACACAGTAGCTCTATCAAGAAACAATACTTATACTAACCCTATATTTCCAGTTGGCGGATCTTCTTTTTCTTTAAGTGGTAAATTTACTCTTCCATATTCTTCAATTTCTGGAGAAGACTTTTCTAATATGGAAGAAAATCCTGATTTTCAATTTCAAAATGGAAACCCAGATACTCAAAAAATTGATCAAGCAAAGTTTATTTGGCTCGAATATTATAAAATAAAATTCAGCGGCACATGGTATACTAGAATTATAGATAAGCTTATATTAAAAACACAAACAGACTTTGGGTTTTTGGGAGCTTATAATAATGATCGTGGTAATATCCCTTTTGAACGTTTTTATCTTGGAGGAGATGGAATGGCTAATAATTACTCAATGGATGGAAGAGAAACAATCGCTTTAAGAGGATATCCTAATCAATCTTTATCTTCTAGAGATGGCTCTCTATTGTATAATAAGTTTACCATAGAACTTCGTTATCCAATAACTCTAAAACCTCAAGCCTCTATTTTTGCGCTTACATTTCTTGAATCAGGTAATGGGTATGATAGTTTTAGACAGTTTAATCCTTTTGAATCAAAACGTTCAGCTGGGTTAGGTGTTAGAATTTTTATGCCGGCATTCGGGTTACTTGGTATTGATTTTGGTCATGGATTTGATAGTACAAATCCTGGAGACACTTCACCTAATGGATGGGAAACTCATTTTATCATTGGACAAAATTTCTAAAATCAATATTTTCATTAACAAAAAATAAAATAGATATTTTTTCGTTATAAAAACGTAATAATAAATAATTATGAATTCGAAATTTAATGTTATTGTTTTTTTAAAAAGGCTGATTGTTTTTACAATTATTGTTTCAAATAATTTTCTTAATGCGCAAAGAGGAGTAAGAATTGGATATATTGATATGAATGTTATTCTTGATAACATCAGTGAATATAAAAAATCAACTAAAATTCTAGACGAAAGAATAGTTCAGTGGAAAAAAGAAATAGAGTTAAAAAAAATACAATTATCACAATTTCAAAATCAACTTAATTCTGAACGGGTTTTATTAACTCCCGAATTAATAGCTGATAGGGAAATAGAAATCAATGATTATGCAAATGAGATTATTGCCTTACAAGAAAAAAGATTTGGGCCTAATGGTGATAGAATAAAACAAAGAAAAAAGTTAATAACCCCAATTCAGGATCAAGTGCTAGTAATTGTTCAACAAATAGCCATAGAAAAGAAATATGACTTTATCTTTGATAGATCTTCGGATATTGTTATGTTATATTCAGCAAAAAATTACGATATTAGCGACCTAGTTCTTAAAAGAATACAAATCAAAGAAAAAATAAAAGCGCGAAACGAAAAGTTAAACGCTTTAAAAAATAAAAATTAATAATCTGAAATAATTAAATTAAAATGAAACAATTAATTCAACTTTTCGCCTTCGCATTTTTAATGATAGCTCCTATACAAATTGCTAATGCTCAATCAAAAGTTGCTCATATAGATGTTCAAAAATTAATAACTGACATGCCTGAAGTAATTGCAGCTCAAAAAGAATTAGAGAAGCTTCAGAAAACATACACTAATGATATACAAAACACTATTAAAGAGTTACAAGTTAAACAACAAACCTATTCTGCAGATGCTGCAAATCAAACTGAAATAACTAATCAGGCTCGAGCTGAAGAATTGCAATCAATGCAACAGAATATTCAAAAATTTGAAAAAACTGCAGGTGAAGATTTACAAAAAAAACAACAGAATATGATGACTCCATTAATTGAAAAAGCTCGTGCAGCAATTGAAAAAGTAGCTGCTGCTCAAGGTTTTGATTATGTTTTGGATTCTACACCTGGAGGTTTTGTTATTATGGCTAAAGGAAAAGATCTTATAGAAGATGTTAAAAAAGAACTAGGCTTCTAAATTGCAGTATTATGATTTTAAATAAGACCTCCATATTTATGGGGGTTTTTTTCATTTAAACCAGGAAGAATATGTAATGTAGCTTTTAGCAATTCGATCAATTTCTTGACTTTTAAGAGAAGGATCTACTGATTTTATTTTTTTCCCAGGAACACCTGCATAAACAGAATTAGAAGGAACAATTGTTCCTTTTGGTAAAACACATCCGGCCGCTATTATACTATTACTTCCTATTACACAGTCATCCATTATAATGCTTCCCATTCCAACTAATACACTGTTTTCAATTGTACACCCATGAACTATTGCGTTATGCCCAATAGAAACATCATTACCTAACTTTGTTGATGCTTTTTCAAATGTTGCATGAATTACAGCTCCATCTTGAATGTTTACCCTATCTCCAATTCTTATCGAATTGACATCTGCACGAACAACGGCCTGAAACCATACAGAGCAATTATTACCTATAATTAAATCTCCAATAATTGTAGAGTTTTCTGCAAAATAACAATCCTTTCCAAATTTTGGAGTAAAACCTCTAACACTTTTTATAAGCATAATAAAAAATTTGATTAGCACTAAATTAAATAATATCAAACTGATGTAGTATTTTTATAAAAAAAATAATGGCGTCTTTCAATGTGACTGGAAAAAGTGAGTTAGGAAATCCAATAGCTCATTTTGAAATAGATAAACCTTTAGGTATTACATATTCAAAGAAATTCCATAATATAGATGATGCACAAGATACTCCTATAGTGCAAAAACTATTCTATTTACCTTTTGTAAAGTCTGTCACTCTTAATAATCAATCAATTCAAATTGAACGTTTTAATATTTTAGAATGGAAAGAAGTAATAACTGAAGTAACTGATCAAATCGAAAATTATTTAAATTCAGGTGATGTTTTAGTTAAATCTGATTACACGGAAAAAAAAGTCCCAATAAGTGTTTATGCGGAAAGCACGCCAAACCCATCTGTAATGAAATTTGTAGCTAATAAAAAATTAGTTGAAAAAAAATTTGAATATAAAAACATTGAAGATGCTAAAGGAGCTTCTTTAGCAATAGAATTATTTCATCTCCCATTTGTTAAGGAGGTTTTTGTTTCAGAAAATTATGTTTCCATCACTAAATTTGATATAACTGATTGGAATTCTGTCATTTTAAAAGTTCGAGAATTATTGGTTAAAGGGCTTGAGCAACAAAAAGTTCTTTTTAATATGATAGAGGTTAATGAGTTGAAAGTTGAAAATGCTAATCTAACAGATGTTGAAAAGAAAATCATTTCAATCTTAGATGAATATATTCAACCTGCCGTAGCGTCTGATGGGGGAAATATAAGTTTTGATTCATATGTTGAAAAAAGTCAAACTGTTAATGTTATTCTTCAGGGAGCCTGCAGCGGATGTCCTTCATCTACAATAACACTTAAAAATGGTATTGAAACTATGTTAAAAGACATGCTTCCTGGTCAGGTTGAAAATGTAAATGCAATCAATGGATAGTAAATCAAGTGTTTTTTTAGTTTAATCGATAGAATTTCTCAATTCTTTATTTCGATATAGTTCATTAATTCGATTTAATAGTGAATAAAAACGTTGAACCATATTATGATGTGACTGGTCTAGAAGGATGATTTGTGTAAAATTCTTTTAAATAATATGGTTCAAAATAGGCAATGTCTTCAAATTGTTGCTTTTTCCACTTTTCGTATGTCAACTTAACCATACTCTTTGCTGATGGTTCGTGCAATTCTTTAAGAACTTTAAAGTTTGGGCTAACAATTAAGTTTTTTGTCTTTTCTGATCCTACTCCAAATGCTAGTATATTATGGGTAGATAAATGTTTTTTAAAACTATCTTCATTTAAAACTTCAGCCCATGTGTTTTTCAAAACTTTATATTGATAATCTAGAATCTGAGTATAAACCTCCATTCTTCTAGCATCTATCATTGGAACTAAAAGAATCTCTTTTGAAACACTAATATTCTGAGCAAGTATAGATAAGCTATTTAAAGATATTAATGGAATGTTTAAAGAGTAACAAAGTCCTTTAGCTGCTGACACTCCTATACGAAGTCCTGTATAAGACCCTGGTCCTTTACTTACAGAGATTGCAGATAATTTTGTTAGGTTGATTTGGGAATCATCTATAAGTTTTTTAATAAATGGATGTAATTGCTCACCATGGCTATAATTTTCACTACTTTTTTCTATTGAATTTATTAGTTTACCATCACAGCTTAATGCTACAGAACAGTTTTTGGTTGAAGTCTCAATATGTAATATCCAATTAATCATTTATAAACTTTATTATTCAATAGACAAAGGAATACCAAAATAAAACTCAACAACTTTTAATTTAAATATGTAATCAAACTTGGCTCTAATCTGATCAGATAATGATTGCTCATACCTTTGCTTAGCTTGTATGTAATCGAATGAGTTCATTACACCTGCTATGTAACGATTTTCAGCATCATCAAAAGCATCTTTACGAGATATTACTGTTTTTTGTACCGCTACATAAAATTTAAAAGCGCCTCGCGCATCATTATAGGATTGATTAATTTGACTTTCCAAATCAAGCTTTTGTCTTTCAAAAGTGTTTTTTGTTCTTTCTAAATTTATTTTAGCCCTTCTTAAAGAGTTTTTAGAAGCAAAACCATTAAAAATTGGAATATTTAAACTTAATCCATAATTCTGACCTTCATTAACCCTTAATTGATCCGAAATAGAAAAAGGAGATACAGTCATTCTATTCTCAACTTCTCTAACTACTGTTTCTCCGGAGGAAAGCACTGTTCCTATTGGGGCTAAATAATAATCTCCTGTCCCTACCAATCGATCCGAGTAACCAATTCTGTTACTATAACTGTAAAAGGCTCTTAAAGATGGTTGCAAAGCTCCCTTTGCTATTTCAATATCTTTCTCTGCAATATCAATATTAACCACCCCTAATTTGATATCATTTCTTAATGTTAATGCTTTTTTAAAAATTGATTTTGGATTTTGTTCTAAAATTTGAGAAAAGGGCACATCAAGATCTTCAATTACAACATTAAAATTATCATAATCTGAAATTTGTAATAATTGAGCTAAACTAATTTTTGATAGAATAAAGTTGTTCTCTGCTTGAATAATAGCTTGTTCTTGACTAGCAATATTAGCTTCTAACTCAAAAACATCTCCACTACTTAAAACCCCGGCTTCTATAAGAGAAACAGTTCTTTTTAGTTGAGCTTGAGTTACAATTAATTGGCTTTTTTGAACTTTTAAAAATTCAAGATTAAACATTACCTGAAGATAACTATTTGCGACAAGCAGTTTTGTGTCATCGATCATATCATCTAATTGGTACTGTTTAGCAAGTAAATTTAAGTTTGCTCGATGAAGTTGATTAATATTTTGGAGTCCATTATAAACATCAACGCCAATACTTCCTCCAATTGAGCTAAATTGAGTAGTTAAGTTTTCTAATAAACCTGTTGTAATATTCTGATTAAGTCCTACGTTCCATGAATGTGATGATTGAGCATTGAAGTTTGGTAAAAAATTACCAATAGCATTTGACTTGTCCACAGATGCATTTTCAATATCTAATATTGACTGTTTTATGGAAATGTTTTTTTCAATTGCCATTTCAATACATTGTTCTAGGGTCAATGTTTGAGATGAAGCATAATTAAAAAAACCAAACACTAATAAGTAAAAAGTTAAAATATATTTCATATCCAATAATTAAATGTTGTTTAAATTAATCTTCATTGGTGACCTCAACACTAACCTCAGCATCGGCTCCTATTTTTTGAGGTTTGGTCTCATTCCATACTTTAATTTTATCTTCCATTGACACCCCAGAAATAACCTCAACATTGATTCCATCTGAAATACCAACCTCTATATCAACTCGCTCAAAAGTTTGATCTGCTTTTTCAACTTCAACATATGTTTTCTCGGTTGTTTTGTCAAATTGAAGTAAAGCTTCAGATATTACCATTATACTATCTTTCTTTACTAAAACTATTGAAGCATTAGCACTATATCCAGCCCTTACACTTACTGAATTATCCAAATAAACATCTCCTTCAATTTTAAACTTAACTGCTCCCTGCTCTTCATTTCCCTTTGGTGCAATAAATTTTAATTTGGCATTAAAATCTTTATTTTGAATTGCTCCAAGGTTTATAATTAGAAGCATGTTTATTTTTAATTTCTCAACTTCAGATTCATCTATTTTACCTTCAAAAATCATCTTATTTAAATCAGCTATTGTAGCTATTGTAGTTCCTGCATTAAACGTATTACTTTCCACCACTTGATCTCCTGCTTTTACAGGAATTTCTAAAACTGTCCCCGGTACAGTTGCTCGAATATTCGTATTTGCCATTGAAGAGCCTCCTGCCGAACCAAGAATAATAACTTGTAGATCACTTTTAGCATTTGTTAAATCTTGCTTAGAACGATTGTAACTCAAAGAAGCATTCTGAAAATCTTGTTTAGATATAATATCTTTTTCAAATAAGGATTTATTTCTATCATATTCTATTTTTGCATTGTCAAGAATAATTCTTAGTGATGCAACTCTTCCTTTAGCGCTGTTTAATGATCCTTCATTTGGAACAACTTTTACTTTTGCTAGTAGGTCTCCTTCTTTAACTTTATCTCCTTCTTCGACAAATAATTCTTGGATAATTCCTGAAATTTGTGGCTTGATTTCAACTTCATCTTCTGGAATTACTTTACCTGTAACAACTGTTTTCTCTTCAACAGAAGAAATAAAAGGTGTTTCAGTTTCATATATAGTTATTGATTTACTATTAGTTTTTATGAAATAAGCAGCGGCAAATAATGCTCCACAAATTATCAGTGTAATACTTATATATTTTAAAATTTTCATAGTGTAGTAGATTTATATTATAAATTTATTCTTCTCTTAATGCGTCAATAGGTTTAATACTAATTGCTCTTTGCGCTGGGATTAATCCAATCAAGGTTCCTAGACTGACCATGATAAATAATGCGCCAAGAATAAAATATATAGGAACCGTTGGGTTAGTATATGGGAAATCTGTCATGTCAATTGTGTATGCGTTTATACCAGCTAAAACAAATGCTCCAAGAATAATTCCTAGAATTCCAGCGACTATAGTTAAAAAAACTGACTCCAATATTATTTGTACACGCACTTCTCCAGGAGTTGCTCCTAAAGCTCTTCTAACTCCTAGTTCCTTAGTCCTTTCTTTTACTGAAATCAATAAAATGTTTCCTATTCCAATAATTCCAGCTATAATTGTAGCAATCCCAACAACTAATGAAAGGAAAGTCATTCCCTCTGCAAAACCCATTATAGCGTTAAAAATTTCTCCTAAATTAAATGATCCAAAAGCCCTATCATCCTTAGGTGAAACTCTGTGAATTCTTTTAAGTACTTGTTTAACATCTTCTTCAACCTTAACAACATCAGCATCATCATAAGCAGCTATATTTAGCCAACCAACATAATCCCCAGTGTTATATAAATTTTGAAAGGTCGTAAAAGGAATAAAAACATCAGAATCTGAGTCAAAAGGACTTCCTTGTCTAAAAAATAATACTCCTACTACTTTAAAAAAAATATTATCGATTCTAACATATTTACCTACAGGATTTTCATCAGGTTCAAACAAATCAGAGGCTGTTCTTTCTCCAATAACACAAACCTTCCTGTTATTTTTAATGTCTTCTTCATTTATAAACCTTCCTCCATCATAAATATCTTGTGTAGCTATTTTTCTAAATTCAGGAAAATCTCCATAAATAGCATAATTTCCAGAATTATTATTTCGTACAATATTAGCAGGCTCTCCTCCTCCAAAGCTTCCACGTGAATTTCTAGGAACTATATATTTGATTTGAGGAATTCTATTTCTTAATATTTCAACGTCTTGAAGTTTTAAATCAGGTTCTCTTCCAATTTTAAATCCATCATATGGAATACTTGTAGATTGAGCCCATACAAACATGGAGTTCATTGCTACTTTTTGAAACTGTCTTTCAAAACCATTATTTAAACCTTTAGCTGAACCAGAAAGTGCTATATAAATAAAGATTCCCCAAAGAACTCCAACAACAGTAATTGCAGTTCGCACTTTATTTTTTTGAATTGATCCAAAAATTTCTTGCCAAGTGTCTCTATCAAAAATTTTTTTTAAACTATTCATCTCTTAAAGCAACTATTGGTTTTATTGAAGCAGCTCTTTTAGCAGGAATATAGCCTGCTATTGCTCCAAAAATAATAAGAATAAAAGTCGAAAAAATCGCAGTAGAAATGTCTACATATGGATTTCGAATAAAAAACTTATCTAATGTATCTCCTAAATTTTGTAATATCACTATAGCTATAAGCATACCTATAGAACCAGATAATGCTGTAATGAAAATTGATTCCTGTAAAATCATTGCTATAACTGATCTTGGAGTAGCACCCAATGCTTTTCTAACTCCTAATTCTTTAGTCCTCTCTTTAACAACAAAAACCATGATGTTCGAAATTCCTATAATACCAGCTATTAGAGTACCCAAGCCAACAAAAGTAACTATATACTGAAGTACACTTGCAAATTCTTCGTTTTGATTTGCAGCTTGAGCTATATTTCTAATGTAAATACCTTTTGAGTCAGTAGGGTCAATAGACTTTTTATTTTTCAAAAACAACCTTAATTTTTTTTCAAATATGAGTGCAATTTTTAGACCTAATTCTGGTTTAAAACTAACTAGTATTTGATCAATTTTATCATTACTTTTTTCAAGAAGTTGTCGAGTCGTATAAGGTAAAAAAATAATTCTTTCCTCATTATCTCCTCCTTCATCTTGAAATACTCCAATTACTTTAAAAGCAACTCCAGCCAAAGAAATATATTTTCCTAAGGGATCTTCTTGTTTAAAAAGGTCTAAGGCTACTAATCTTCCTATAACAGCATTTTTAGTTTTATTTTTTACATCATTTTCATTTAAGTAACGCCCTTTCATCATTATTGTCTTTTCAAAATATTGATGAGAAGGTGCTACTCCTTGAGTAGAATAATTGTTAGATTCATTTTTATAACTTGAAAGTGCAAATCGATTTATTCTGGGAGTAATATATTCTAAATAAAAAGGGAAATTTAATTTAATGTCTTCTATATCTGAATTTTTAAATTCAATCCGTCTATTTGATTTAAATCCTTTGTAGGGTTTTGAAGTTTTACCTGCAAATATTCTTATACTGTTTGTAGCATCCTCAAGAAATTCTTCTTTGAAAGTATTTTTTAGACCATTTCCAAAACCAAATAAAATAATGAAAATGAAAATTCCAAGAGCAACAGTAAAACCAGACAAAAAAGTTCGAAGTTTGTTTTTTGATATAGTTTGAAAAATTTCTTGCCAACGATCTAAACTAAACATACTTTGAAGCTAATACTTGTTCTACATTTTTATCTTCTACGATAACACCATCTTTTAATCTTACAATTCTTTTACACATTTTAGCAATATCTTCTTCATGGGTAACTACTAAAATTGTGTTTCCATCTTCATTAATTTTTTGAAGTAAATCCATGACTTCAAATGAAGTAGTTGTATCAAGTGCCCCAGTCGGCTCATCTGCTAATAAAACTTTAGGTCTAGCAGCCATAGCTCTTGCTATAGCAACTCTCTGTTTTTGACCTCCTGACAATTCACTTGGAAGGTGAGTCGCCCATTCTTTAAGACCTACTTTTTCAAGGTAACTCAAAGCAACTTCTTGACGTTCTTTTCTTTTTATTCCTTGGTAGTAAAGAGGTAAAGAAACATTTTCAAGAGCATTTTTATAATTTATCAAATTAAACGATTGAAATACAAAACCTAAAAACTTGTTACGATATTTTGCTGCTTTAGTTTCATCTAAATCTTTTATAATTATATCATCAAGAGTATATAGGCCTTCATCCAATGAATCTAACATGCCAACTATATTTAATAAAGTAGATTTCCCTGATCCAGAGGATCCCATGATTGCAACCAATTCACCTTCTTCAACTTTAAAATCAATTCCTTTTAAAACGTGTAAAGTATTATTACCCATTTTATAAGATTTATGAAGGTTTTCAATGTTTATCATTAGTCAAATTTTATGCTACAAATATACATTTTCATAACACTTGTTTATTTTTAATTTAAGTACTGTGCTTTTATATATTAGATTTGTTTCAACCTAAAAGGTTTAAAAAATTTTACAAATATATATATAATAAGGTGCTATGAAAACATAGTACATATTTTTTATAATTTTTTAATTTATTATTGTCATTTTCAAATTAAAATCACCTTCAATTTTAAAGATCATATCTTCAAATTTTGGAGGACCCATAAATCCTTTAATATTATTTGAATTACCATAACTTTCTTTAGGTTGTCCAAAAATTCCTAAATCTAATTTTCCATTATTATTTATATCATGCCAAAACTGGACTACATATTTTCCTAAATTAAGAGAGTCTATTTTTATTATGCATTTACGATCAATAATAGGAATTTCATTTATTGATGCAATTTTATTTTTATTCTCATCAAACAATCCAAGCATTAAAGATCCTTCATCATTTTTCAACTTAGTTACTTCAATATTTAATAAGTAAGGGCCAGTCTCTTCGGTAAAGAAATAAACATTATTACGTAATAATGTATTTATATTTTCTTTTGATTTTTTTTGACTAAACAGCATTTGAATATTCATAATTGTTAATAATAAAAGTATTCTCAATATTATTTTTTTCACCTTCAATTATTTTTATATGATTTGAGTTCTTTAAAAAAAAGTTCAAAGAGTTTTTTGCCCTTACGAGTAATTGAAATTAATGTTAAAGGATAATTTTTATCAAATATTTTTTTGATTTTAATAAAACCTGCATCACTAAGTTTTTTTATCTGAATACTAATATTGCCTTTTGAAGCTCCTGAAATCTGCATTAATTTTTTAAAACTAGCATTATCTACAGAAATTAAAAAAGAAGCAATTTTTAGACGTATTGGATTAAATAATAATTTCTCTAAGTCTTTATCCATTCTTATTATAATAAAGAACTAAACCGGGGATCAAAAGACCAAATGTTTGAGCGATTATACAGTAAACTAATGTATTAACTAATGGATAAAATTCAATACTATAAAAAACCAAAAATAATATGATTCCGCCGGCACCAACTGATTTTGACTTTAAAATCAATCCGGTTGTAGTCACAGTTATGGCTAATAATAAAATAATGTCTTGAATTGGATTTTGATTATTAATAATAGACTGCGGAAGTATAACTAAAATCCATGAAAAAACAAAAACCATCCACAGGATTTTTACTACCCTACCTATATGGGTTTCATAACCCTTTTTAATACCATTTTTAATATTATACATTGTAGTATATACCATTCCTAATAGAGGTAAAACAGTCCAATATATAACTGCTGAAAATTTCGATTGTTGAATAAACTCTGTAAATAAGAGATGAACTAAACACATTATAATTATAAATATTCCCCAAAAAATAAAATTGAACCCAAATGGTTTAAGATCTTCTTTAGCTTTATTAATAGCTTCATTTATTATACTAATTTGTTCTTTTGATTCCATATTTTTTTATTAAATTTGGACAAATATAAACTAGTTTATTTTATAAACCAAATAATTGAAAAAATTAACTTTTATATATTTTGAAAATTCTCCAGCTAACCAAAGCAACCAAAATATAGGGTATTGCCATCAAATAAACAATCCCATTATTAATTCCCTTAGCTGTTTGCTGCCCTTCTTCTGATTCTAAAACAGCTCTACACATTGAGCATTGAGCATTAACAGGATCAATTAATAATATTAATAATAATACTAAGAAAAGTAATGTTCTAATTTTATTAACTGACATAATATGGAGATATCATTAAATAAACTATTACACCAGTTACAGCTATATAAAGCCAAATTGGAAATGTAATTCTTGCAATTTTTTTGTGGTCTTCAAAGAGTTTTGAAATAGCCCTTACATAGGTTACTAAAACCATAGGAATGATTCCAATAGAAAGTATAATATGAGATACTAATATGAAAAAATAAACTCCTTTAATAAACCCTCTTCCTCCATATGGAGTTGGATCAGATGTCATATGGTATGCAACATACATTCCCAAAAAAACAACAGATAAAGCTATTGCAGACTTCATCAATCTTTCATGTAAAATGATATTTTTTTGTTTTATTGAAATAAATGCAAAAACTAATAAAATTGCGGTTATAGCATTAATTGACGCATAGATAGGAGGTAAAAAATTAAGACGGGCTATATTAGGTATTCTAATCCCAAATAAAATTGCTACCGCTACAGGTATGCTTACAGAAAAAAGAATAATCCACTTTTTATATTTCAAAGTAGGCGCTGTAAGGTCTTGATTTTTTTCCATAATACTATTCTTTAAATAACTTTGGAATATCTTCTAAAAGCATCTCTGTACCTTCAGAAATTTCTGAGTTTTCTTGATCAATTCCAAGGTAATAAACAATTGGATTTCCATAGGAGTCTAATCTAGATCTAATGTAACCCATTTTGTCCACTAAGGCAAAATAGCCTTGATGCTCAAATCCTCCAGCAACGTCTGGATTGATTGATGAAAATATGTTAAACCCATTATTTGACAATTCGAAAACAGATTTTTTGTCTGAAGTTAAAAAATGCCAATTTTTAGAAAAAACACCATACAATTCAGCATATACTTTTAAAACTTTTGGTGAATCATATTCTGGGTCGATGGTAAAAGAGGCTATCCCAAAATCTTCTCTTTCACCAAATGCACTTTCTAGACGTTTCATATTTCTATTCATAATAGGACAAATACTTGGACAGGTAGTAAAGAAAAATTCAACCACATATACTTTATCATTAAAATCTTCATTTCCAATCATCAATTGATCTTGATTAGTCATTAGAAATGATGGTACTTTTTTTGCCTCACCATTTAGCGTAATATAAGATAAAGGCTCAGAATCTGAAGATCTATTATTTTCAATAATTTTGGAATTTGCGATTCTATCAATAATTACTGGAAATATTATGATAGATATTACAATCAGAATAAAAGACAAAATTAAGAAGTAGTATTTTTTCATAACAGAAATTTACCTAACAGAATATTTTTTTAATGCTAATCGATATTCAGCTAAAATAACTTTAACATCATCTTCCATTTTATTATTAATTTCAGCAACAGATTGGGCATTATATCCAAACATAGTTCCAATATCTTCATCATCATCTCGTCCTCTTAAATTAGTATTTCGATCAATTATAAAAACGTAGGGCGTGCTATGTTTAGAATCTAAACTAAGGGATGTCTTCAAGCTATTAAAATGATTTTTTATTGCTAAAGTTGAGCCCCTCATGAATTTCCAATTAACAAGATCAGTTCCAGCTCCCATTGAAAGCTCTTGTTTTAACAAACTCACTTGATCTTGTTGATCGTTGGTTATTAACGCAACAAATTGAAAGTCCTTAAACTGGTAAAAACGCTTATATATTTTTTGGTTTAAATTAAAAGCATCCCCTTTTTTTATATTCAAATCTGAACCCCAGTAACATAAAACTGTAATATATCCATCCAGTTTAACCTCTTTGTCTCCTATGTGAGTAAAAGACTTTAAGTCCAATACGTTAGTTGTTAGAACTGGTAATTTTGCAAAATTATTTTTACCAGAAGCAAAAAACAAATAAATGACTATAGGGAAAATGAATAGAATTCCGAGAACAATAAATTTTTGTGTTTCTTTTTTCATTAAGCCAATAAAAAATTAAAAGAAGGATTTAATTAAAAATTCCAACTAACAAACCCATCCTGCATTATATTAAAAATATAATCCCCTTCAAGTAATATTACAAAAATTAAATATGGAATTAAAATAATTAAAGGAAGTACAATTGCATTTTTTAATCCTGAAAGTTCATCTCGAATATGCATAAAGTCCCATGCTATGTAATATGCTTTAACTAAAGTTAAAATAATAAAAATCCAATTAATTAATTTAACTTTTAGAAATAGTGTCATTAAGATTTGAGGTTTGACAATTCCAAGAAAAACTTCAATTGTAGTTACAATTGATAAAAAAACAAGTACTCCCCAGATTTTTTGTTGATTTGATTTGAACTTCAGATAACCTCTAAAGATTGCTAATTTATGTGTATCGTGTCCCATGTTTTTTTTTAAACTAGATAGAAAAATGTAAATACAAAAACCCAAACTAAATCAACAAAGTGCCAATAAAGACCAACTTTTTCGACCATTTCATAATGTCCTCTTCTTTCATAAGTCCCAATAAGCACATTGAAAAATATAATTATATTAATAACAACTCCTGAAAAAACGTGAAATCCGTGAAATCCCGTAATGAAAAAGAAAAAATCAGCAAAAAGACGATTTCCATATTCATTATGTACAAGATTAGCGCCTTGAACAACTTGCGATGCGCTTTCAATTTTAGCTAAAGAATTTTCACGAGACAAAACAGTTTTACGACCAAAAGAATTAAGTTTTTCTGTTCTAATTACTAGATCTTCATTATTTTTAAAACCAGCTTTTACTTCAGAAACAGTGATTTCAGAAATAGTAGATTCATTACTAAACCATAACCCTTTACTTTTTTCATGGGTTGATCGATCTGTAGGTAGTTCAAAAGCAAATTCTTCTAGAGAAACTCTTTTTCCAGTCTCTACATTTTGAAACTGTAAGATTTGTCCACCTCTTGTTTCTAATGCACCATACTCACCTTTTATAAAGTTTTTCCACTCCCAAGCTTGTGAGCCAACAAAAATTGCACCTCCAATTATTGTTAAAAACATATAAAAAGCAACTTTAGATTGTTTCATATGATGTCCTGCATCTACAGCCAATACCATAGTAACAGAAGAAAAAATTAATATGAATGTCATTAACGCCACATAATACATAGGCGCTTCAACTCCATGAAGGAATGGAAAGTGATTAAACACTTCATCAGCTATTGGCCAAGAATCAATATTTTTAAAACGGGAAAAAGCATAAGAAACAAGAAATCCTGAGAAGGTCAGTGCATCTGATACTATAAAAAACCACATCATCATTTTACCATAAGTGGCTTCAAATGGCTTTTTTGCACCTCCCCAAAGTGATTTATTTTCAGAATGCTCAGTAGCTGTTACTTCCATAAAAAAATTAAAATTAATTTTCAGCAAATTTATTAATTCTATTTATACAAAACCATAAATAAATACAAATAACACCAAAGAAAATCTAGAAAATGCCAAAAAACGACACCAAGTTCAATTCCTAGTGTATTTTCACTAGAATATTTACCTTTCAATAGATTGCATGAGATGATAAATAAAACCACTATACCTGCAATTAAATGTAACATATGTAACAGAACTAAAACATATAAAAAAGATGTAGTGATTGAGCTTTGTGCTCCAGTAAAATAATACCCTGAATCTATAATTTGGTCAAAACCTTTAAATTGATAGAAGATAAAAGTGAATGCTAGTAACATTGTTAAAAGGACAAAAATCAATGACTTTTTTGAAGAATCAATAGAATTAAAGTGTTTTGCCAAGCCCAATGTAATGCTACTTAATATTAAAATAAATGTACTTATTGTAAATGCTATAGGAATTTCAAAATAAATAAGCCAGTCAGATCTAGATGAACTAACTACATAGGCGCTTGTTAGTCCTGCAAAAGTCATAGTCATACTTACCATGCCAATTAAAAGCATCATTTTTTTTGCTTTAATATTTTTTTTTACGGATGTCATCATTATCTTTTTTAATTAAAGTTTATCTAAAACATATATGATTTGAACTGACGTTAAATAAAAAATACTTGTGTACATTAAATCTTTTGCAGCTTTATTAGTTCTTTGCTTCATAAGTCTAAGTGCAAAAAACAACATTCCTAAACCACATAGAAAAACTAAAAGCCCTCCAGAAAGAGAAAGATTCAATGTTCCTGTATATTTAGTCATTGGTAATAACGATATAACTACTGTCCAAATAGAATAAAAAACAATTTGAAATGCACTTGCATTATCAGTTTTTCCTGTTGGCAACATTTTAAACCCAGCTCTTTTATAGTCTTTGTCAAACATCCAAGCAAGTGCCCAAAAGTGTGGAAATTGCCAAAAAAATTGAAATAAAAATAAAATTCCTGGCTCTATACCAAAACTATTAGTGTATGCAACCCACCCTAACATATAGGGAATTGCTCCAGGAATTGCTCCAACAAACACAGATAAAGGAGTTACTATTTTTAATGGGGTATAAGTAAGTAAATACAGACATATTGATATGACCCCAATTATAGCTGTTTTAATATTAATTACATATAATGTTCCTATTCCTAAAATGGACAAAAACAATCCAATAAATAAAACTTGAGATGGAGTAATTCTATTTCCCGGAAGAGGCCTTCTGGAGGTTCGATTCATTAAACCATCTCTATGCCTTTCAATTAATTGATTAAAAGCATTAGACGCTCCTACCATGGCATATCCTCCAATAAAAAGTAATACAATAGATGTTATGCTAATTGTGTCTGCTGCTAAAAAATACCCTGCTAAAGATGAAAAAACAACACTTAAAGCAAGTCTGGTTTTAGTTAATTGAAAAAAATCATTAAGGGTAAGTTTCAAACCTGAAAAATATATAATTATTACTTAGGATTAATTAATCACAAAGGTAATTCATGTAACATAAAGTACCTATAATAATATTTAGTTTAAATAAATATCCCAGTTTTAAAACTGGGATATTATTAGTTTAATTTGAATGTTATCGGGATAGAGAATGGAACTCTAACTGGTCTTCCTCTTTGTCTGCCTGGAGTCATTCGCGGTAGTTTATTTATTATACGTGCGGCTTCTTTTTCTAGGTTTTTATCAGGTCCTCTCATTCTAACACTTCCTATCGTTCCATCTCTATTAATAATAAAACTGACATAAACTCTACCTTGAATTCCCATTTCCTGGGCAATGTCTGGATATCTAAACACTTTTCTTATATGCTTATTAATTTGTTGCTGAAAACAGTTTCTTCGCTCAGACTTTTTAACACCCTCACAACCAGGATAAATCGGAACATCTTCAATAACAGCAAAAGGCACTTCTATATCATCATATTCTTCTTCAATTTCTACTTCTTCAATTTCTACAATTTCATCTTGGTCCGTTTCAGTTGATTCAATTACAGTCTCTTCAACTTCCTCCTCATCCTCTACAACTTCAATAACTTCGGGTGCTGGAGGTGGAGGTGGAGGTGGAGGGGGAGTTTTAATTTGTTCTGTAATTGGAACATCTTCATCATCTTCATCATCAACACTTAACGCCTCATAATCATAAACTGTAGCATATGTTTTCCATTCAATGGCACGCCAAGTAAATAGTAAAATAAAGGCTAACCCTATAACAAAATAGAGTGAACTATTTTTTGAATGATCAGCATTTGGGTTCTTTTTTGGTTTCATACCTGAACGTTTGAAGATGCTAATCTAAAAAAAAAATGTAAAAATAACCGCATTAAATTTATCAATGTTCAAACAAAGTAATTTTAAAAGATACTTTAATTACCATTTAGCAACTTCTCATATCCGTCAGAATCAAGTAAAGAATCGATTTCTTCTAAATTTGTTGCTTTAATTTTTATCATCCAACCATCTCCATACGGGTCATCATTAACAAGTTCAGGTCTTGCTTCAAGTTGCTCATTAAAAGATTTTATAGTTCCTGAAATTGGCATAAAAAGATCAGAAACAGTTTTAACAGCCTCAACTGTTCCAAAAACAGCCTCAATATCTAAAAATTTTTTTTCTGTATCTACTTCAACATAAACTATATCTCCAAGTTCGCTTTGAGCAAAATCAGTAATACCAACTGTTACTTCTTCTCCATCTAATAAAACCCATTCGTGATCTTTTGTGTATTTTAAGTTTTTTGGGGCATTCATTGCTTAGTTTTTAAAAAAACAAATGTAATATTTTAGCATTATTATTTATATTTTAATTACCGAAATTATATCTAATAGTTATACCAGATCTAATTGTCGTTTGAGGAAAAGCTGTTGAAATTGCAAATTCAGAAAAATTATGATCATAAAACAGAAGAGCTGTGAAGTTTTGAGAAATAGAATAGTCTGAACTGAATTTTATTGAAAGCTGAGTCTGTCCAGCAGTAACCTGATTATTATCATATTCCAAATTTCTTAGAATAGTTTGATTTTTTCTGTATGAAATATCAGCTTTTATATTCAAATCTCCTTTTAAAGTTGAACGCCTACCTCCTATTCTTGTGTTAATTCTAAGGTTTTTAAATCTGTATCCAAACCCTATGATATATTCATTTCCAAATGATTCGGTTAGAAGACTATTGTCTAGGCTTAAAGATAAAGCCCTGTCTTTTTTTAACTCAGCAAGTAATTTAAATGAACTCTTTAATTCAATGTCTAACCTTATTAAGGGGTTAAACTGCTCTACCAAATTTATGTTTGAAAATATTCTCCTATTAACAAAATTTCCTGCTCCATCTATTTTACTTACAGTTTTTAAATCATAATCCAAATTTGCTTGGAAATTATTTATCGTGTAGCTTGCTCTATAGCCATGAGAAAGAGTAAATCTTTGAAAAATCTTTTTGAATGATTTTAAATTATTAAAACCAGTGAATTTCATATTCCAATTAGGTAGAGAGTTTTTACTCAAAGGATCTGTTTTAACATCTTCAGGTGATAAACCTGAATATGCAGAAATAAAAGCTCCAATTAGAACTAGTTGATTATTTTTTCCATAACCCATTGGAAATCCATCATTATCAGTTTCTTGATTAGATATTCCAGAATTAGCTGATAACCGATTTGCAACTTTAATTCTATTCTCTCTAAAAGTTTCAAAAACAGGATTAAATGATCCACTAGATGATTTAAAAGCAGTCTTTAAAAGTATTGTTGAGGTTCCAAAATTACCATAAAAATTAGGATTTAAAGGAACGTATTCAAGATTCTCAATCCTATAGTTTTCAGAACTATTTTCTGAATAATTATTTTCTAGGTTAAAATCAACTACTAAATCTTTAAATGGTGACCATTGAGCAGTAATACTTAAACTATTATTATGAACCTGAGTAAATGATTGATTAAAATTTGGAAAACTCGTCAGCCAGCCATTTCGTGCCACTTCATATCTAATATCAGCTTGATCTCCAAATGTAAAACCTGCTGATGGCTGAATTGTTCCAACAAATCCAGTTGATGGAATATAACCGGGTAAAACCATTCCATTATTTTCTGAATAATTGAATTGTATCCGTTTTAAAGTGTTTAAAACATCAACTACTGACTTAATATTTTTTTTTATTTTCAAATTAGAACTTTTTGATTTTTTCTTTTTTAAATTTTCTTTTTTATTAATGAAAGGTGTGAATTTATTTTGATCTGTTAATCTTAAAACCGAATATAATTTTTGAAATGAAATAGCTCCTGATAAAGTTTTAGTATTTGCATTTTGAATAGTATTTACACTTCCTAATCTGTCTCCATTTTCAGATACTACATTTGCTAATGCTTGAGATCCTCTTTGCCAATTAAAATCTCCCGTATAAGTATAATTTCCATCAATAAAACTTAAAAAAGGTATATATCGAAAAGGCAACTTATAATTTACAGATAAAGACTGCGCATGATTGTTTGTCTCCCCTAAACTCCAAATATCATGATATATTGGATTTGAATATTCATTATTAAATGACGCATCTGAACCTCTAATAATTCTATTATTAGTTGCAGTAAAACTGAGTCTAAGTGATTTAGTCAGGTTGTGATTAATTTTATAATTCCAGTCAAATAAAAAGTTGCGTTGCTCTAAATCAGGAAGAGACAATTGCTTGGTTGCATCTGTATTTTCACTATATACTTCTCTAAATCTTTGTGTTCTGAAGCTTCTATTAATTCTTGATGTAATTGCTAAATTATTTGGCAAAGGATTAAAGTTTAACTCCTTTAGCCACTGCCAGTAAATTTTTTGATTAAATATTTTGATTTTGGAAAATGGTAGAATTTCATATTTACTGAATGTATATCCATAATTTGTTGAAAGAAGTAAATCAGCATTTTTTTGATTTTCAATCTCATAGTCATGATGTTGCATTTCATTATATACGTATGAAAAGTCAAAATTTTCTATACTATATATTCTTTTTTTATTTTCACCAGATTTTAGTTTTCTAACACCAATTAAGCTGATACTTTTTCTTTTAGTATAATCAATTGCTTGACTTCTAATAGAATCTTTTTGTAAGTTTCTAGATGAAGTTTCTAATCTATCTTTTAATAAAATATCCAGATAAAAGGGATCATACTCAGGAGTAATTATTGTTTCGCCAAGGCCAAAATTAATTGGCAATTGTATTCCCCATTTTTTTGGCAACAATTTACCCATATTCACTTCAGAAATCAAATCATATTGAGAAACTGCTTCTCTATTGCTCTGGTTTGGAGATTGATCTATCGTGCCAAAACCTACAGTTGAAAAACGACCAGTTGCTGAAATTGAAGCAAGGTCAGCAATATTCGCGTCCATAGATCCAATTGCTGCCCAACCTCCTTGGGAGTCAATACCAGCTATTCTAAGCTCATTAAACCATACCTCCCCACAAAGAGTTTGACCTAAATTAGTTGATGGATTTTTCACACCAATCATCAAACTTCTTATGTTTCCTAAAGAAGGATTACCCTTTATAGCAAATTTATATTTCTTTGACCCCGGTAAATCGCTTATTAAAGTAAACTCTTCTATTATATTTAATTCCTCATCAAAATATGACACACTACCAGTGCTCATTCTTAGTAGAGACTTAGCTTTTAATTTAGCTAATAAATCAAGTGAAACTTCAATAGAATTTTTATCAGGAATCCAAACAGCTTCAGCACTTAAATTATTTGAAATATTCGATTCATATTCGGTTGGCTTAAGTGGGATCTCAATTTGGTAATAATTATCTTTATAATCACTTCCTACCCTGATAAACGCAACTAACCTATCATCAAAAGCTTCAGCTGAACCTTCACCTGGTAATGGAATTTTTCCTGGTATTGATTCTGCATGAAGAAACATTTTTATTTTTTTATATTGTCTCATGTCAATTTCAACATTTTTAAAAATTCCTCTTGAATCCATCGGTTGAAGATCACATATTCTAAAAGATAGCGATTGTTCATTTTGCCTAACAACTGTATTATTATTGTTTATTTGTTCACGCTGAATAGTAGGAGGTAGAATGTAATTTACAGGAGTTCTGTTTTCATTTTCTAAAATATTTACTGTACTTATATCTACTGTTGTGTTTTTATTATCAATTAAGTTTTCATTTAGCTCTCTATTATATCTCCTCCAATCTCCTCTGACTAAATCTAAAGTTCCAAAACGAAAAACTGTAGGCTGATTAAAGCCTCTTAAAATCATTCGCATAAATCTAATTGATCTTAGATCTTGAATATTATTTATCGATTCAAAATAATTTGAGTAATTAGACGACTCATAATATTCCTTTTTCACAGGCACTTTAAACTGTATCCATCTTGTTGTTATATTATCTCCATTTGGCAGATCTACTTTTACATTTTCTCTCACGTCCGTAATGAATGGATGATTGCCAACTGTCATTGATCTTGAAACAGGTATTCTGTATTCAAAATAACTATCAATTGTATTCATGCTTTGATCCTGATTAATGTCTTCACTATCAGGCACAGTTGTGTTTCCTCTGTCTGTATTGGAAAATGCTATTGGAGAATTTCCTTGAGTACCATTATAATTTTTATATCTATTTAAGACACCTCCTTCGGCTGAAACAAAATATTTGTAATTATCTCCAGCAGGATCATCTTCAGATCCATTAGTGTATATGTTTATTTCTTCTAAATCAGATAGACCATCAAGACCTAAGTCTTGTAATACTCTATCCTGCTCAATTGTATTAAATGCATATAAAAGCGACTGTGAAGCTGGAACTTTTCCCCATGATGTGTTTTGAATCAAATTTTCTTCACCAAAACCAGGAAGTCCATTTTCATATTGCTTTCTACCATCTTTTAATATATCTTCAGATATATTTCCTAAATGAAAAATAAGTTCTCCTAGCTCATCTTGGTTTTCAGGTGTTTCTGAAAAAGTATCCAATAGCCAAAACTCGATGAACTCTACATTAGATTGCTCAAAATTAGTAGAGCTAATTGATCTTATTATACTTGACCAGTTTTCAGATAAATTAGATTGAAAAATTCCATTATTAGAATTATTATATGGTCCTTTTTCATTTGGATAATACGCTAAATCAAAAGTTTGCTGAACAGTTGAAGAGCCTTGAACTAAATCTTGTTCAGGGAAAATCTCATTAATAAAAATTCTTCTAGTTGTATTTAACGAAATATCATTATTATTAATTCCATCTGGTCGACTATTTGTATAAAAAATTGGATCAATTGAATACCATGCCAATTTAGCTCTTCCATATCCTGAAGCGATATCATTATTTGACAAGCCTGATCCTTTAAAGTTTTTATAGGGTACGCTTCCTAATTTCCATGAAGTAAAACCTTTAATATCAATATTTGTCTGGGCTCCTTCAAAATCATCTATATACACATTTGCTTCGCCATCAAGATTTGTGTTTCTAGGATTTCCTGAAATTAATGACGCCACTTCTCCCCGAAAAGATAGTATTGATGGAATATCTGTCTGAAGCGATGGAATTCTATTAATTAATCTTGTTAAAAATGGTAATTCAGTTGAAAAGTTAGTATTAAAACCAATCATTGTATTATTTACTGGTTCAGTTCCATAATTTGCCTTTTGAGTCAAAGGGGTTTCATTCAAGTTTAAAAGTGTTCCTCCAACTACTACTTTTTCATTAATTTGGTGTTCTATATTTACCCCTGCAAACCTTTTGTTTTGCTGATTGAAAAAAGAATTATTTTCCAAGGAAATGGAAATTGGAATATTTGATGCTTTTAATCCAGGATCAAGAATTTTAACTCTACCTATGTCGTAATTAACTGTATAATCAATCCCTTCTTGTAACAGTCTTCCCCCTGCTGTAACTTGAACTGATCCCCTTGGTATATTAAATGCACCAACCGATATTCCATCATCACTAGTTGATGAATACCTTCCCTTTAATTGAAATTTGTTTTTTTCTGAAACTTCAATTGCAGCAGCCTTAGTTAATGAATACATCTCTTTAAAAACATATTGTTTTTGATTATTGTTAAAAGTATTTTCTTGATTGTAATTTTCAATACCACTAGAACTCTTTAAAACATTAAACAAAAATGATCCAAAAGGCTCAATCTGAGGAAAAATTACTCTTCCCGATTGCGGGTCAATTGTAATTCCTGGTATATAATCGAAGAAACCATCCCCTTCAGGTACAGGATCCTGATATAAATTAAGTTTGTCAAGTCCAAAAGTTCTCAATAAAACCTGATTTTCTAGATTATCTGGCCAATCATTTTCATCTACAGGACTAATATAATTAATAGGAGATGGATCTATATATAATATGTTTAACCTAAAGTCCTCCTCTGATAAGTTGAATGCTCCTGTACTATATATATTCTTCATCATTAAATTCCAAACAGGCTCAGTCACATCAGTTAGATTACTTTTTAAAAGTTTTGTTACTAAGCTGTTATTATTTAACTCCAATTGTGATTCTTCAGAATTAGATAAAGTAGTTCCAGGAAGGCTTCCATTAGCAAATTCTCCAACCTGATAAACCTTGCCATTAAATGTATACTGAAAAGAAACAGATAAAACTTCATCATTACTTAAACGTTGATTTAATGATATATAGCCTAATCTAGAATTTAAAGTGTATTCATTATCATTTAATTTTCTGGCACTTTCAAGAATTGCATAATCAATACCTTGTTTAAATTTTTCTTCTTCTATACCAAAACCTAATTGTACTGAGGAAATATCGCGAATATCTTGTGTTAAAATTCCACCCACATCAATTAACTCAGGGTTTAAATTATTAGCTCCATTGTCAGGTAATAATCCTGATGAAGATTCAATAAAAAATTCAGCTATTTCTTCTCCTAGACTAGTGTTCTCAATTTTTTTCTCACCAAGATCCTGAAGAGCTACAATATTTCTAATATTTTGTGTTTGAGAACCTCTATTAGTAATCCAAACCTCTATTCTATTAATTTGAATGTTTGAATTAATATATGGATAGGTTTGTAACGCTGAATCATATTGATCTCTAAAAAAATGACTTAAAAAATAATGCCTGTCCTCTTCATAATCCAGAGCGAAAATTTCGAATTGTTGAACTGTTCCACCTCTTTGAGACACTAACTGTTGAGATTGAGATCTTTGTTCAGAAAAAACCGCCGTCACCTTGGTTTTTCCAAATTTCAAATCAGTTCTAATGCCAAATAAACTTTGTGCCCCTTGAATTAAGTTACTATTAAGAGGCATACTTATATTACCAATATCTATATTTTGTAATATCCCATCTTCGGTTACATTACCATCTAAATAATCAGCAACATCATTGCCTAGAGCAGATGGATTATTTGCATATACTGATCCTCTGCTTCTAAGTTCTTGTATCTTATTTTTAGCTTCTATTAATTGTGTCTCTGCATCACTTATTTTATTTTCTAAATCAGAAAATCGTTCAATAAAAGAATCTGATGATTGTGGGTTTATATCATTATAAAAACTAAATGCTTCCCTTGCCTTTGGTGGATTAAATTGAACTTTAATTAAATTTTGAAAATCAAATGTAGATTCGGTATCATAATTTGCCGTTAACTGGAGTCGATCTCCAATTTTACCCAATAGACTCAGAGTAATTCGTTGATCAAAATCAAAACTAAAGCTACTTCTATTTCGAGGAGATGCTGCAGGATTATCATTTTTTTGATATCTAACACCTAGGTCTACACCTATCGAACCTTGAGGATTAATATCAATTACATCACTACCAAATATGCTTTGAAAATATTTGTTATTGACATAAAGTTCTGGTAATAAATTTTTCCGAGCATCTTCTAGTCCAGAAGAAATACCATTTAGAGTCTGAGTTTTTTGTTTAAAATAGGTTTTTAAATTTTGCTTTAAAATCCACTTCTCATATTCATCAGGGGTTAAGACTAAAGGTGTATTAATTGGATAACCTCCTATTGATTTTGACAAATAATACATGTCAGTAATTGGATCATACCTATATGTTTTATCAATAATAGAAGAGTCTGGAAATGATATTTTAATTTTATTGATTGAATCCTGATCAACAATATTTTGGGAATAAGAAGTGATTCCTGAAAATAGAAGAACTATTAGGAAAGATAATTTTACATAAACGAAAAATCGACGATTAATCAAACGTACTTTAAAGTTTATTCAAAGCTAACTTTATTAGTGTTTCTACTGAACCTTCAGGATCGCTTTGAATTAGGTTATCAACTACTTTTTCTGAGGTTCTTCGATTATATCCAAGCACCTCTAAAGCTGATAACGTTTCTTCTTTAGTTGTATTGTTTGATTTTGTATGAATTTGCTCAATTCCATAAAGGGTTTTAACCTTATCTTTAAGTTCGATTATAAGACGTTGAGCTGTTTTAAGACCAATTCCCTTTACACTTTTTATTCTGTTTAAATCCTCGCATACAATTGCATTTTGAACCTCTTCAGGAGTTAATGATGAAAGCATAGTTCTTGCAATACTTGTTCCTATTCCTGAAACACTAATTAATAATCTAAATATTGCACGCTCTAACTCAGTAACAAAACCATATAATATATGTGCGTCTTCACGAATTTGTAGATGTGTATATATTATAATATTATCTTGATTTTTAAGTTGACCAAAAGTATGTAACGATATGTTTACTTCATACCCTACTCCTCGACAGTCAATCACTAAATGCGTAGGATGCTTTTCTACTAAAAGACCTTTAAGCTGAGTTATCATTATTTTTCTCTTTGTTGTGCGTCTACAACTGCTAATGCAGCCATATTAACAATTTCTTGAACTGAAGCGCCTAACTGGAGTATATGAATAGGTGCATTTAGACCCATTAAAATTGGTCCTATGGATAATGTTCCATTTAATTCTTTCATAAGTTTATAGGTAATGTTAGCAGAATCAAGATTAGGAAATATCAATGTGTTTACATTTTTTTTTGACAATTGTGAAAAAGGAAATCTGCTTTTTAACATTTCTTTATTTAAAGCAAAATCTGATTGAACTGGCCCATCCACATCAATATCAGGATAATATCGGTGTAAATACTTAACTGCATCAGTGATTTTTGTTGCTTCTGGGAATTCAGAAGATCCATAATTTGAATATGAAAGCATAGCTAATACTGGTTGCAACCCAAACATTTTTGCCGTTTGAGAAGTCATTTGAGCTATTTTAGCTAGTTCTTTTGAAGATGGATTTATATTTATTGATGTATCAGACAAAAAGATAGGTCCCCTTTGCGTAAGCATTAAATTTGTTGCTGCAACCCTGCTGACTCCCTTAGCAGGACCAATAGATTCTAAAATTGGTTTAATAACTGCAGGGTAATTTCTAGAATAGCCAGACAACATTGCATCTGCGTCTTCGGTTTTAACCATCATGGCTCCAAAATAATTTCTTTCTCTTAGTAATCGTTGAGAATCATATAATGTTTTACCTTTTCTTTTCTGGTCTTTCCAAAAAATTTCAGCATATTTTTTTCTTGATTCCTCTTGAATACTTGATTTTGGATCAATAATTTTTAGATCAGCTTCAAAATCTATTGTAGTCATTAAGTCTCTAATTATAGGTTCATGACCTAAAAGAATTGGAATAGCAATTCCTTCATCATAAACTATTTGAGCTGCTTTTAGTACGTCTAAATGATCTGCCTCAGCAAAAATTAATTTTTTGGGCTTTCGTTTTGCCGTGTTATGAATTAAACGAACTAACTTTTGATCGTTATCAAGTCTTAGAGCTAGTTTTTCTTTATATTTTTCCCAATCTACAATTGGTTCTTGTGCTACCCCTGATTCAATTGCTGCTTTAGCAACAGCTGGAGGGATTTCTATAATTAATCTTGGATCAAAGGGTTTTGGAATAATATATTCTTTTCCAAATGACAAACGCATTTCATCATAAGCTATATTTACCTGTTCTGGAACTGGCTCTTTAGCTAAATCAGCTAAGGCCTTTACAGCGGCCATTTTCATAGCTTCATTAATTTTTGTAGCTCGAACGTCTAACGCTCCTCTAAAAATGAATGGAAAACCTAAAACATTATTTACTTGATTTGGATTATCAGAACGACCTGTTGCCATAATAACATCTTTACGAGCAGCGCACGCAGTATCATACTTAATTTCAGGATCTGGATTTGCCATTGCAAAGACTATTGGATTTGATCCCATAGATTTTAACATCTTTTCATTTACAATATTTCCTTGCGAAAGTCCAATAAATACATCTGCGCCTACGAAAGCTTCTTCAAGAGAATTTAAGTTTAGTTCAGTTGAAAATTCAGATTTTTCTTTACTTAAATTTTTTCTGTCATTTCTAATAACTCCTTTGCTATCTGTCATGACAATGTTTTTTCTTTTCGCCCCAAATGACATATACAATCTAGCACAAGATATTGCAGCAGCTCCAGCACCTGAAATAACAATTTTAACCTCTTCTATCTTCTTGTTTGCTAATTCCAACGCATTTATTAGTGCTGCACATGAAATGATAGCAGTTCCATGTTGATCATCGTGCATTACTGGTATATCCAGTTCCTCTTTTAAACGTCGTTCAATTTCAAAAGCTTCAGGCGCTTTAATATCCTCAAGATTTATACCTCCAAAAGTCGGTGAAATTGCTTTAACAGCTGAAATAAAAGCCTCTGGGTCTTTCGCGTCAATTTCAATATCAAAGACATCAATGTCTGCGAAAATTTTAAACAATAGCGCTTTTCCTTCCATAACTGGTTTTGAAGCTTCAGGACCAATATCTCCAAGGCCTAAAACTGCTGTTCCATTTGAAATTACTGCAACTAGATTACCTTTATTTGTGTATTTATACACGTTGTTTATTTCTTTGGCTATCTCATTACAAGGTTCCGCAACTCCTGGAGAATAAGCTAAAGCTAGATCTCTTTGAGTGCTATATGGTTTTGTTGGAACCGTTTCAATTTTACCAGGCCTTGGCTTTGCATGATAAATTAAAGCCGATTTACGATCCTTTTCAGTCATATTTTACGCTTTATGAACAAATGTAAGACAAAAGCTTATAATGGTTAACTAGTAGGATGATAAAATACGGCATTAAGTTTTATGTTTGTTTTGGATTTACATAAAGAGAGAATACGCCTCCAATAATCATAAAAATACCAGCTAAACGCATTATGTTTATTGGGTTTTGTCCCAATAATTTATAAACGAAAAACTGTATAGTAAAAATTTGTACTATCTGTGCAATGACAATAAACATATTGAAAATTCCCATATAAACACCCATTTTATTTTGTGGAATAGACTCAGCAAGCATTTGATATGGCATAGATATAATACTCGCCCAAGCTATGCCCATAAATAATCCAAAAAGATATATTTGTTCAATTTTAAAGTCTCTAAAAGAAATTAAAATATCAGTGTTATTTAAGTATGGCATTATCAGCAATCCTGAACCTCCAATTACTAAACTTATGAAATGTAAATTTTTTGCTCCAAATTTTCTAGCTATTGGAACTAAGGCAAATGCAATTAAAAAACATATTATGTTATAAGTTCCATTTATGTTTCCAGTAAGCAATTGAGCTTGATTAAAAAATACAGAATTTTGATCAAGAGTATTATATAAAGATAAAGATAAAGCAGATGTAAAAAATTGCCAATAACAAAACATAGCAAACCAAGGAAAAAACATCACAGGGATTAATTGCAGCATTGGCTTAGGCATTTTCTTAATTGCGGATAAGACTTCATTAAAAACAATTAGAACGCTATTACCTTTTGCTTTTTCTAACTTTATTTTACTTAATTCTAGTTGTGTTGGAGGATATTCTGATGTAGTTAAAACTGTAATTAAAATAGTTACAATGGATGCAACAGCGCCAATTGTAAATGCCCAGTAAGTAGATACTGGGATTCCATTATCCATTTTATCAGTTAAAGCAAGAATTCCAAAAGAAACCAATATCATAGGAGTAAAATTTGCAAGAGTAGTGGCTAGACCACTAAAAAAACTTTGCATTAAAAATCCTATTGAATATTGTTTTTTAACTAATTTATCTGAAATAAAAGCACGGTATGGTTCTAACGCCATGTTATTTCCAGCGTCTAAAATCCATAATAAGCTTGCTGCCATCCAAATTGAGCTAGAATAAGGCATTACAATCAATGCAATACTTGCTATCAATGCTCCTATTAAAAAAAAAGGTTTTCGTCTTCCAAATCTGGAAGACCATGTATTATCAGAAATTGCACCAATAATTGGTTGAACAATTAGACCTGTTATTGGTCCAGCCAACCAAAGCATAGGAAGTTCACCTTCAGAGGCGCCTAAATATTTATATATAGCACTCATATTACTTTGTTGAAGACCAAAACTAAATTGAACTCCAAAAAAGCCAAAATTCATAGTAAGAATTTGCCAAAAATTTAAATGTCTTTTTTTTATTTCTTGCAAATTTTTAAAATCCTAGGTTTACTTTGTTTTAGTCTGTAAATTATTTACAACATAAACACCTACTTTGTTTCCTTGAGTAACACCTTCTTCAATTGCCATCATATAATGTATGCCTCCATATAATCGTGAAATTGCGGCTTCTTCTGATGCGTGTATAAAAGAATTGAAGCTTCGCTCAGAGAGTCCATATTTTACTTCTGTTGTGTCTACAAAATAAAAATTTTCTCCATAAAGATCTGTTAGAGTAACTGCTGCAGCTCTTGAAATCACAGAATGTCCACTCGTGTATTCAGGAAATGGAGGGGTTTGAAGAATTGGAAGCCATTCTTCATCATAATATTTATTAATTAGTGTTTCAGGACGAACAACTAGTGTCTTCCATTTTTCATCCCAACAGGATATAAATGCATCAAAAATAGAAATTGAAACGTTTACATACGCATTTATTGTTTCTGAAAAATTGCTCTCAGCTTTTCGAGTTGCAACAGCTGTGATACCAATCCAATGTCCTCCAGGAGTTATTTTTTTTGTAGCAAACATAGCATGTCCTCTATGATGTGTAACATATGGGTTACAATCCCAAAATTTAGCCACCTCTAATTGTTCATCACTAATGTTTTTAACAACTTCATATACTTGCTGAAGTTGTTTTTGAAAAAGACTTCCTTTAGTTAAATCAAATTTAATTGGTGGTTTAGGTGGGAACATTTCTGGAGATTCAATTACTAGTGGCCTTATTTTATTCCAATGTGGCTCAATTCCATCCATATAATCTGGAGGGGTAGGTTTCCAGAATTTTTCAGGTTCTTTAATAGTGTATTTAGGAAATGTTCTAGTTTGATTATAGTTGTCATTTTTAGCCCATTCTAATATATGATCTGCAACAAATTCACCGTAATTTTTTGATGAGTTTATTACATTACGAGGCGTTTTAAATGATTTAATTTTTTTATCTAAACTTTCTTCAAAATTATCCATTTTATCATCAGAGAAAATAAATGTTCTCCCAACTTTATTAAAAGCATAAAGAGCTGCTAAATTAAAATTTACATTTTTGTCAGTTGGGGGTTTAACTTGTTCCAATTCCTTAACTTGACCACTTAAAGTTAAATATTGTTCTGGTTTAGAAAAGCGCATGGTTTCATATGCAGCAATAGATGGGTAGGCATAAACCCGAGAGGCAACTGGAGGAGAAAATATATCATATACAATGATGTCTGTAAGGTTTTGCATAACGTCTTGAAAAAGTTCTGGATTTTCAAGTTTTTGAACATATTCAGTGTTTTGTGAACAAGATATTGTCAAAACCAAAATTGACAGTACTATGATTTTAAATCTTATTTTTTTATTCATTTGTGCTTTTTTAATATATACATGTAATCATCATTCGCAATTAAAAGCATACTATTAGTATTCAATTTTATTACTCTCCTTAAATTAAGGTTTATAGGCAAAGATAGAAACTCTTTGTAAATTTGCTGTATCAATTAATATTAGCCTTTAAAAGATGTTATTATTAATCACTAAATTTTAATTATTTCCAATCTATCATTGGTGATTCATAATAAACTATTGATAAGCTTTTTAAAAGTTTTCCATGATGAGCTAATCTCTCTTTATAATCAGTCCATTTTCTCTTTGAAGTCTGAGACCAACCTATTTCAGAATATCCTATAATTCTCGGGAAGGCTAAAAAAGTTAATTCTTCAAAATTTTCAACAGTCTCAGTCCAAAGGGGAGCCTCGATGCCTAAAATTCGATTTTTATTTCTAGGGATTAAATCTTCTGGCAACCAGTCATAAGCCTTTTTTGTGTTTATAGTGCCTGCCCATGTTAAACCAAGCTTAGTCGAGTCATTGTATTTCATGTCCATATAAGATAAACTAGCAGGAGACATTACTATTTTGGCTCCTTTATCTATACCAATTAAAACTTCTTGAATTCCTTTTTCATTTCTAATTGAATCTTTGTCGGTTCTACTCCAATATTGGATTAAAGTGCTTTGAGGAATCTGCGCTTTAGTTATATCAGCCCATCCCATACCAGTTTTTCCATATTTTTTTACAATCTCCAAAGTTGATTTTATAAAAACCAAATAATCTTGCCTAGATGTTGCATAAGTTTCATCACCTCCAATATGAAAATAAGGTCCTGGTGTTAAGTTTGTTATTTCACGAATTACATCATCTAAAAATTTGAATGTTTCTTCCCTCTCAAGACATAAGCTACTAAATCCAACCTCGGTGCCAATATAAAGCTTTGTAGCTTTATTATTACAATTAAGCTCTGAATATGAGGATAAAGCCGCATTAGTATGACCTGGAATATCAATTTCTGGAATAATTGTAATATAATTTTCTTTAGCATAATTTATAATTTCAACATATTCTGATTGAGTATAGAATCCTCCAGGTTTTCCTCCTACCTCTGTACTTCCTCCATATTCAGTAAGCTTTGGCCATGATTTAATTTCAATTCTCCATCCTTGATCATCAGATAAATGAAGATGCAAATAATTAAACTTGTACAGTGCCAATAAATCAATATAGTTTTTTACATCATCAACACTAAAAAAATGCCTCGCAACATCAAGCATTGATCCTCTATAACTATATTTAGGTTTATCAGAAATTTTACCAGTAGGAATTATAATTGGCTTATCTATTAATTTTATTGAGTGTTGTAATCTCAATAATTGTTCCAAAGTTTTAACACCTCTAAAAACAGCTTCAGAAGATGATCCTATTAATTTAATATTGTTTTTGCTTATATCTAAAATATAAGCTTCTTTATCTGTTACTTTAGATTTGTCTATTTCCATTAGAATCTCTGAACGAGCCTGATCTAATGATAGTTCATATGACGTCACAGACTTCCATGTCTCTCTAAAGTTTTGTGAAATAAGCTTTAGATCTTTATTAGATTTATCAAAACTCAGCTTGGTTTTTTCTTTTACAACAAAAGATGCTCCTCTAGAAGTTGAATTATTAGGTATTGGAATTAAAGGGACTAAATCTAAATTAGTTTTTGTGTCTGGAGAACAAGAAGTTAAAATTATTATAATCAATAAGATTCTTACATTATTCATAGCCTTTTATCAGTTTTTCGACATAAAAAGTAATGATTTATTGTTGTTTTGAGTAACAAAAATTGAGTTTTTGTTACCTACTTTTATTAATTCTATAGTCCGTCCATAAAATGGAATATCAAATCCACTAGTTTTTTTAGGTATAACTTTGAATTTAAAGTCTTTATCAAAACTTATTACTGCACCTTGAAAAGAATTTCTTGGACCAGTAAAAACTTCATAGGCATTATCATTCCCAACAAAATAAATTTCTTCAATTCCATCATCATTCATATCAGCAACTTTAGAATCAAAAACAGGGGAAAACTGAACTTCTACAGGGAGCTCATGAGGAATAAAACTGCCCTCTTTGTTTTCATATATAGTAGAACTATAATTAAAAATTTTTAAGGTTTTAGCGATTGATTGTTCCTCCTCATTAAGAATTTGACTCATTGGAGCTTTTGAATACAACTCATAGTTTTTGAACTCACTTTTCTTTTTTTGAATTTGATTTAAAAAATTATTTCTTAGGTGAATTGGAAAATAATCTCCTTCACAATAATGAAAAACCAATGGTTCAGGTCTTCCATTACCATTAAAATCTCCATATTTCATTAATAAAGGTTTTTCATTTGAAATGTTATATGGAGTGTTTTTTCCATGATTTCCAGCTATTAAATCTAAATCACCATCCTTATCTAAATCATTCATTTCCAAGCTATTCCAAAATCCATTATTTTTTTTAGGAAAATATGAATAGTCATAATTATAACTGTTTTGATCAAAAATAAGAACATCTATCCCCATCCATTCACCGCTTAAAATTATATCTTTTTTTTGATCATTATTTAAATCAACAACTTCAGCGTCAGTGATCATTCCCAAGCGCCCTTTTTCTGGCAAAAAACTTTCAGTTACATCATATAATTTACCTTGTTTGTTCTCTAATAAATATGTTTTTGGTGATTCTGGATATTTATTAGGTATTACTCTAGCGGTAATTAACAAATCAATGTCTTGATCATTATCAAAATCAAATGGAACAACTTTAGATGTAACCTCATAAAACAATGGAAGTAAATTACTGATCTTAAAATTTCCAATTCCATCATTAATTGCAACTACATCCTTTAGTGATAAAGAATCTAAAGCTCCATTATGTCCATATCCTAAATAAAGGTCTAAATCTTTATCTTGATCAATATCAAATAAACCAAGAGCCGTTAACTCTTTATCTATTGAATCAACTGATAATTCTTTTCTAACAAATCCATCTATAGTTTGAAAAAATATTTCTCCTTTTTGTCCCATTGCTCCACCAATAATAACATCTTGAAGCGAATCTCCATTCAAATCCCCTACAATACTTGCTGGACCCTCATTAGTATAAACTCGCTGTTGTAATTCATAATTAAAGAAATCATAACTTTTATTTTCCTTATGAATAAATTCAAGTAATGTGTCTCTTGATAACTCTAAAAAAGTATTTTGCTTATCAACTAAACTAGATGTAGGCAATTTTATTAATGACGCATAATCTAAGTTTAATTCCTGATTTGTTTTTATATTGTTAATAACAGAATATTCATTAGAATCCCATTTAACAATCATTGAATCTATGTTTTGAATCCCATTGAGACCAAAATGAATCTTGGGGCTTATACTTGATAAATAACCTCTATGAGGATTAATTTTTCCCTTTTGGATAAGAGACTCATGGTAGATAGTTACTTCACTATGTAAAGATTGAATATTATTCTTTGGCCCTTTTATGGATATTGATAAATACGATGGGGTTTCATTCAATTCATTCTTATAAAGAAATGCATTATCATTTAAATTATTTACAACTATGTCAAGATCTCCATCGTTATCAAGGTCTCCTGTTGCTTGTCCATAGGAATATGATGGTATTTCCATACCCCATAATTCAGTAGTTTCTTTAAAGTCGTAATTTCCTGAATTTAAAAACATAACATTAGGAATCTTTACTCGAGGAATAAGATCAAGAAAATCTTTAGTTGTTGATAATATACTTTCATAACTTCCCCTATAATTAATGAAATCCATATCAGTCAAATCTCTTGGAAAACCATTTGTTATATACAGGTCTTTTCTTCCATCATTATCAAAATCTGCAAAAATAGGAGACCAACTCCAGTCGGTGTTATGTACTTTACTTAGTTGACTAATTTCATTGAAATCATTAAGATCGTTTACATATAAACAATTTCTCATATACTGAGGTTTTTCTTTATATAAGTCTAATAAATCATAAAAAAGAAAGTTGCTTTTGGAAAACATTTTCTTAGTTCTACTAAGTGTTCTCGGAAGCATATCAAGAGTGATTAAATCATCAGTTCCGTTATTATCAAAATCTGCCACATCAACCCCCATTGAGCTAAAACTTTGGTGCTTAAAATAAGATAATATGTCTTCTTTAAAAGTGCCATCTTTCTGATTAATAAAAGCTGAACTACTTGTTGCAAAGTCATTCGATACAAAAATATCTTGCCAACCATCATCATTTATGTCAAAAATATTAGCTGAGAGTGAATAACCATCATTTAAAACTCCTGAAGAAACTGTCACATCTTTGAAAAAATTCCCTTCAATATTTTCATATAATACATTTACATTGTCTGTAATAATATTTTTAGATGAGTTTCTTTTACTCAACACATCCCCTCTATTGGTGAAGAAATTATTAATTAAATAAACATCATTATCTCCATCATGATCATAATCAAAAAAATAACTGTTAATAGTATATCCTTCATAATCTAATCCATATTCATTCGCCTTATTTATAAAAACTGGAATACTATCATTATTTACTCCTTGATTAACTAAAAGTATATTTTTTCTATTTTTCGCATCTCCTTTACCAGAAACCGAAATATACATATCGGGCCATTGATCATTATTAATATCAATAACAGAAACCCCCATACTCCACACACCAGAACAATCGGCTTTTGAAATAAATGAAACGTCTTTAAAAACAAAATCTCCTTGATTTAAATAAAGTTGGTTGTTAACTACATTTCCTGTAAAATAAATATCTTCCTTTCCATCTCTATTAAAATCTGCAATTGCGACCCCTCCACCATTATACATATATTCATAGTTTAAAATATTTAAACTATCAGATTCAATAACCTCATTATTAAATAAAATATTCGAGTGAGATTCAGGAATCAATATCATTCCTATTTTTTTTTGACAGGAAAAAATAATAAATAAATAAATAAATATTCCTAGTATGTTTATTCTAGACATTAGCATATTTTAACACTTAAAAATAAATACATTATAAAAAAAAGTAAAAGCTCTTAATTAAGAGCTTTTACTTTTTAAAAACATAAGTTCAAATTAACCCTTATAAATTAATGTCCTGGGTTTTGAATTAATACACCACCACTAAGATCAATTGCACTTAATGGAATTGGATAAAATTGGTGCTTATCTTGAAAAACTTGACCCTTAGCAAAAGTTGTAATTGTTAAAGACTCGTTAGCTATGTAAGCAGCCATATGAGAAGTCATATTGCCCCATCTCACTAAATCAAAGAAACGATGACCTTCCATTGCTAATTCTAATCTTCTTTCAAAACGAACTGCTTTACGAGCTGTATCCGCAGAAGACCAAGTAGCATTATACAATTCTATAGAAGGATTTGTACCAGCAATTGCGGGCATAGTTTTAGCTCTACTTCTAACTTGATTAACAAGAGTTCTACCTCTTTCTAGATTACCACTTTCTACAGCTGCTTCAGCCGCCATAAGAAGAACATCAGCATAACGCATTATGTGATAATTAAGCCCCGACAGGTTTTGACCCCAACCTCCTTGTGCAAAGTTATTTGAGTCATCTGCTTGAAAAATGTTTTTCTTAGGAAGATATGGTCCAGAAATATCAGAAAAATTAGCACGAATCCATGACTTACCAGCATGCACCGCCCAACCATTATAATCAACACCTCTTCTTCCGACTGTATAGTCCAGACGAGGGTCTACAGTAGCAGACGGAACTGTAAAAGCACCATCTGAGTCAATGTTATAATCATGATCCAAAGCTGAACTTGCTTGAAAAGTATCTAACATAGGTAAACCATTTTCAGTTTGATATGCATCAACTAAATCTTGTGTTGGTTGATAAAAACCACAACACCATCCGAATGCAGCAGGATAATTCAATGCTCCTGAAGCGTTACCTTGGAAAACTTGTCCATCATCAGCTGAATATTGAATAGCAAACATAGCTTCCGAACCATTTTCAGTTGCTGATCTAAAGTTATCAACTATATTTGGATGTAAAGCATATTGACCTGAACTTATTACAGCTTCAAGATTAGATGAAGCAGCAGACCAATTACCTTGATGTAACTGAGCTTTTCCCAAGAATGCCTGTGCAGTTGAAGAAAGAGGTCTTCCAGCTTGAGTATATTCTCCTGACCTAGAAGATGGGAGATTAGCCATTGCGTAACTAAAATCAGCTTCAATATCAGCCCAAGAAAGTAGTGTTACTCCTGCATTAGCCACGTTATATTCAAGGTTTTTAGCATTTTCTGCTGTTATGTTCGGCACATTTTTAAAGAGCTTAATCAATTCAAAATTATAATGACCTCTTAAAAATATAGCCTGAGCATTTTGAACAACGAAAAGCGAAGGATCTTCACTACTTGCGATTAGGTTAATAACTGCATTTGCACGATTAACTCCTGCAAACAACACTTCCCAGCGAGCCATAAAATAACCATTACCAGTTTGCCAGTTATATAGCTCTAACTCATATAGGTCAGGTTGGTCACCATCAGTACTTCCTTTATGAGCATCATCAGAAACAACATCTGCTACCCAATTATCAGCACTACGGCCCCATCCATTTCCAATTCCACCGTTTCTACCAGCGTCTAAAACTGAATATGCTCCGGTCAATAATAAATTAATACCTGTTGGATTTGCCAACTGGCTATCACTTAAAGATCCTATTGGATCAACATTAGTAAACTCATCCGAGCAACTAATTGTTATGCCTATTAAGGCTATTAAAATTATATATATATTTTTCATTTTTTAAAAATTTAAATTAAGTCCAACTGAAACAATTCTTGGAGCGGGATAAGCTCCTCCATCAACACCAACAGTTAATGCATTTGAGCTTGCAACCTCCGGATCCATCCCAGAATAATCTGTCATGGTAAGTAAATTAGTTGCAGAAAGATAAACTCTCATATTATCAACCATACCAAGTCCTCTAGCAGCTAAATCCGCCGAAGAAAAATTGTATCCCAATTGTAAAGATTTTAGCCTTATAAATGAACCGTCCTCAACCATGAATGAGTTAGGGGCAGTTTCTCCGTTTTGAACACCCATTGATAATGCAGGTTGACCTGTATTTGTGTTTTGAGATGTCCAAGAGTTAAGAACTGCATCAGTTCTTCCTCCATGTACAAATGTTGGGAAGTGACTAAATATCTTAACCCAATTGTACACGTCATTACCTTGAGAACCATTAAAGAATATTGACATGTCCCAATTACCATAAGCCAAATTAGTATTAAATCCAAAAGTAAAATCTGGATGAGGACTACCAATTATAGTTCTATCAGAGTCATTAACAACACCATCTCCATTTGAATCAGTAAAGTTAAGTCGTCCATTATTATCTAAACCATCGTGAGGTTTTCCATAGAAGTGAGAAATTGGATAACCAACAGCTGTTCTTGTCATAGCACCTTCTCTATAGATAACTCCAAAAGCAGGTGTATCATTAACTAACGAGATTACCTCGTTTTTGTATGAACTAATGTTAAGGTCAAAATTATATTTTAATCCAGAACTAGTTTCACTACCGTAACTTAATTGAAGATCAACTCCTTTGTTTTCTACTTCACCTTTATTTACAAAAGGAGCACCTGCATCAATTGCAGTAGTGCTAATTACAGAGTTATCTCTAACAATTAAATCCTTAGTAGTATTTATAAAGTACTCTAGACTTCCTGATAATTTAGAATCCATCATAGAAAAATCTAAACCTATATTTTGTGAAACAGCTGTTTCCCATCTTAAATTAGGGTTTCCTACGCTAGTAAGAGCAGCACCAG
>Ga0209402_10000462_pt1 | contig 48848 bp, 61 predicted proteins | sample ArcticOcean_MG_C_3_FD_187437 | JGI IMG/M metagenome (GOLD analysis project Ga0209402, IMG submission 187437) | Marine microbial communities from western Arctic Ocean - ArcticOcean_MG_CB8_126 (SPAdes) (version 2) | ecosystem: Environmental > Aquatic > Marine > Oceanic | place: Arctic Ocean... | reverse complement strand
GATAAATGAGGCCATATCCAATAGGTCTTTTTTTAAAAATGAAGCATTGGAATTTGCTATAGATAAAGCAGAAATAAATGATAAACGTGTTCATATAATTGGCCTGCTGAGTGATGCAGGGGTTCATTCAGATGATGCACATATTCATGCCATGATAAAAATGATAGCTGACAGAGGAATAGAAGCTATTACGCATGTGATTACAGATGGCAGGGATACATCTCCAACTAGTTCTATAAAATATATTGAACGATTAGAAGATGTGATCGAAAAGAGACAGACGGGGGAAATAGCTTCAGTTGTTGGCAGGTACTATGCCATGGATAGAGATGGGAATTTAGAAAGAACAGTATCTGCTTATGAAACAATTATAGAAAGAAAATCAGACTGCATATCTGAAACTGGAAAGATGGCTGTGGAAGATGCATACCTCAGGGGCGAAACTGATGAATTTATTAAGCCCACGGTGATAAAAACTGGAGAAGTATTTCAAGAAGGAGATGTTATATGTATGTTTAATTTTCGTGCTGATAGAATGCGGCAGATAACACATATGTGTGGAGAGAAATTGCAATTTGATGGAAAAGTAAAGAGCGAGATCATTACGCTAACAGAATATGACAACAGAGGTTTTTTTCCAGTTGCGTTTGAAGTAATAAAACCAAAAAATACTCTTGGAGAGGTAATATCAAAAGAAGGACTTAGTCAATTAAGGATTGCAGAAACAGAGAAATATGCCCATGTTACTTATTTCATTAATGGAGGAAGAGAAGAACTATGGGATGGAGAAATTAGAAAAATAATCCCTAGTCCTAAAGTTTCTACTTACGATAAAAAACCTGAAATGAATGCGGAAGGGGTGACTAACGCTGCCATGGATATAATTGGAAAGATAGATCCCAATGTGTTGATCCTTAACTATGCTAATCCTGACATGGTAGGACATACAGGAGTATTTGAATCGGCTGTGAAAGCAGTAGAAAAAGTTGATATTGAATTGGGAAAATTAACAGAATTTCTTATTAATAAAAATACTGAAATAATCATAATTGCAGATCATGGAAATGCAGAAGATATGGGAACTAAAATGGACCCTTGCACAAGCCATACATTTAATCCAGTGCCATGTGTTTACATCAGTGGAAAGGGAGATTCAATGGATAAAAAAATGAGAAGTGGTGGGAATTTATCAGATGTTGCCCCCACAATAATTGGATTACTAGGTATAGAAAAACCAATTGAAATGACTGGAGAATCATTGCTAAAATAAGGTGAGAAAATAAAATGATAACGAAAGATTTTGTAATTCTTCTTGACGAACTATTGAGAACTCAGGAATTTAAAGAAATAGATTCTAGCGCGAATGGGCTTCAAGTTGGAAGTGATAAAAGAAACATTAAACATGTGGTTTTTTCAGAAGATTTATCGGTTGAAACCATAGAAATGGCAATTGAATATGAAGCTGACATGATGATAGTTCATCATGGAATCTCTTGGGGGGAAATGAAAAGAATTACGGGGACAACATATGATAGAATAAAAGCATTAATTGATTCGGATATATCCCTATATGTGTCTCATTTGCCACTAGATTCACATCAGGAGATTGGAAATGCTGCAGGAATAGCAGAAATGCTGGAACTTAAAGATAGAGAACCTTTTGGAAAAATGGGTGAAGAATTCATAGGAACTAAAGGTAGAGTTGTAAAACCATATACGCCTGAGGGGTTGCGGTCTTTCTTGGCAGGAGAATTGGAGACGGGGGACGGTAGTGTTAAATTATTAAAATTTGGAAATAAGAAGATTGAAAAAATTGGAATTGTCACAGGTGCAGGGGGGGATTGGTTAAATGAAGCTGTTGAAAAAGAACTAGACGTATTCATAACAGGTGAAGCAAAAGCTAGAATCTACCATGAAGCAAAGGAACTAGAAATGAATGTGTTGTTAGCGGGACATTACGCGACAGAAACATTTGGGGTCCGATCTTTGGAAAATATTGTTTCTGGATGGGGTTTGGACACCACATTTATTTCCTGTCCTACTGGTTTATAAAAATCATGACAGTTGAAGGTGGAAGAAATTTGAAAAGAGATGAGTTTCGGCACGACCCAATAGGACATATAGAAATTAAAAATAAAATGACAGTTGGAGAATTAATGAGTGAATATTCAAATGCAGGTTTTGCAGCAGGAATGTTATCCAAAGCCGTAGATATTTATGCAGAGATGATTGGTCAGGAAGAAGTTATTAATTTTTTGAGTATTGCAGGGGCAATGGTTCCAGCAGGGATGAGGAAAATAATAGTGGGTTTGATAGAAGATGGTTATGTTGATGTATTGGTAACAACAGGAGCTACGCTAACTCATGATACTATAGAATCAATTGATGGGAGACATCACCATGGAAGGGTGATTCGGGATGAGAATGGAAGTACTAGAATGCAAGATGAATTACTACGTGACGAAGAGGTAGATAGGATATATGATGTATACCTCCCCCAAGAGACTTTTAGCAGTTTAGAGAGACACCTTAGAACAAATGTTTTTCCAAAGTTAGATAGACAAGTTTCTATTAGAGAACTCACAACAGAATTGGGCCGTGCCAATTTAGAGAATGATGGTAAGAAAAGTGGTAGCAAAGAAAAAGGGATTGCTGCGATGGCTTATGAGTGTGGAGTCCCCATATATTGCCCAGGGATACAAGATTCCATGATAGGATTGCAAGCATGGATGTATTCTCAAATATCTTCGTTTTCGTTGAATGCCATTTCAGATATGACAGAAATAAATGATATAGCACATAATGCTGAAAAAAGAGGTGCCATGATAGTTGGAGGCGGTGTGCCAAAAAATTATATTTTGCAAGCTATGCTATTAACGCCTCGGGCATATGATTATGCAGTTCAATTGACAGGAGATTCTGAGAATTTAGGTGGCCTTTCTGGTGCATCGTTAGATGAAGCTAGATCATGGGGGAAACTAGAAAAAGATTCTAAGAATGTAACAGTGTATGCAGATGCTACGATTACATTCCCACTATTGGTTGCTGCAGCACGTGAAAAAATTGGGGCTATATAAATAAAAATATAACCGAATTTGGAATTAGTTTTCTAGAAGAATCTTTGATAGGCTAGGGACAAACATTCCGACATCTGTTACTACCCCTAATGCATGAGAAGATCCACGATCTAGAAGTTGAGTGACTGTTGCAGGGTTTATATCAACACAAACTGTTGGCGTAGTTGAAGGGAGGCAATTTCCAACTGCAACGGAATGGAGTAAAGTTGAAAGCATTAATACGAGATCTGCTTTTTGTGCTTGTTCTCGGATAGCATTTTGCGCTTCCACTGTGTCAGTGAGTGTATCTGGCAGAGGTCCATCATCGCGGATGGAACCTGCGAGAACATATGGGATGTCATTCTCAATACATTCATACATAACCCCACCGGTTATCAGTTTTTGATTGACTGCTTCTTTTATGGATCCTGCCCTAACGATTTCAGAAATGGTATAAATGTGATGTTTATGTCCTTTTCTAGGATGAGCTAGTGTTTTTATATTCATTCCAAGAGAAGTACCGTATAAGTTCCTTTCAAGGTCATGAACAGCAAAACCATTGCCTGCAGAAAGCATATCAACATACCCTTCACGCACTAGCTTAGACAAATCATCTCCAGCACCAGAATGAATTACTGCAGGTCCTGGAACAACAAGTATTTTTCCTCCATTTTCTTTTACGTTTTTCATAGTCATGGCTATTTTTTTGATCAAAGATTCAGAAGGACGTTCAGAAGACACACCACCTTGCATGAACCCAAAAGGACCACTCATAGAATCCCTAGGTCTGGAAGGAGGTTTGACCCGTATTCCTGCTTCACCTGTAACAATTAAATCATTAATATCGACAGAGTTGAGTACTTTTGTAAAAGCTCTTTTTTTAACAGAATCTACAACTATAGCCGTATCCATTTCTATATTTTCAACAGAGATCCATGAGCCTTTATAGAGTATATCGGTAGGGTGATTTGTTGTACTATAAAATCCACGTGGAACTACTTTTGGGGAAGTGGGAGATTCTAAAGTTGCATCTTTTGGATCTGCAACGGTTGCCCCATTTTGATGAAGTTCATGTAGAATTGGAAGCAATATTTCAGAAGATTCTGCAGAAACTGACATGCGACAATATGTAGTAGCGTTTTTATGAGTTCCAACATCGAATTGTTCTATATTGAATGCCCCACCCATGTCCATTATGATTGCAAACGCACGTTGCATTATTCCAGAATCGATGATATGCCCTTCTAGTTCAACGATTTTTTCGTCTGTCATTGGTTCCCAAAAAGCGAAGGTTGGGCATTAGTTTTTCTATGGCAGTTACAAGTTGAAAATTTGGATAAATGGTACTCTAAATGAATGTTATTGTAAAATTTGATTGATGGCCATATGAACTTCTGAAAAGTCTTGCAGAGTTATATTATCAGTTGTTATAAAAAAACCAAAATCGTTTTTGAGTATTCTTAAGAGATATCCAGACTCGAAAATACGTATTGTGTATAGGTATTCGCCTAGTTCTGATCCACGATAGGCTATTGGTGCCCCGCCTAGTCCTCTAGATTCTAGGTCTGTGAATCCTGCTAGATCTGCATCTTGATCTAGATCCGATCTGAGATACACTTGAATATATTCGGAGCTAGTAAAATATGTAATTGAACGGAGATGGTCACCGACTATTGCTCGGCAAACTCCGATAAGGTCATCAAAAGAAATTTTTAATAGAGGGAATTGGTCGCCCATAATATTTGTATGCCTGGCTTTGACTTATGTTTCTCGTTGGTAATTTTGTAATATAGTTAGTTTTTTGTATAAATTTGGAAATGATTTTGGCCTTGTTGGTTATAGATGGGTTTTCAAAGTGTCCAGGTTTATAGTTAAAGTGGCCAATGACGGATAGAGATTCAGAGCTTGGTCCCAGGCTGTGACGAACCCTATGAGTACGGAGGCCAAGATTAACTAAATTAATATGCAATTATACCAGTAACGTTTAGCCAGAGAGTTGTTAAGTTATGCATAATGGTGAAAGGACAAGTTTCTGGAAGTGAAATACCTAGATTTGAAGACATTCCTCTGATAAAAGGTGAAGGCAAATATACTGATGATTTTCATCCAGAAAGACTAGCCTATGCTGCGATTCTAAGAAGCCAACATGCCCATGCTAAGATTTTGTCGGTTGATACAAAAGGAGCAGGCGGAATGGATGGTGTGATAGGTGTTTATACTAGTAAAGATTTAGAAATTGGAGGAGTTCCAGGCATATTCCACATACAAGGTTTTTTCGAGGGGCAAAAGAGTAGTGAATTTTCTATATTGGCTCAAGAATATGTGAGATACACAGGAGAACCTATTGCAATAGTCATTGCAGAGGACAGATACGTTGCTCACGAGGCTTTATCTAAAATAATAGTCAAATATGAACGGCTGAAGAGTTATGCTAATATAAAAATTTTAGTTGAAGGAAACTCTCAAAAAGTGGATATGGATAGTATTGATGAAAATAATGTTAATTTGAATTGGGAATATGGAGATAAAAATGCCACAAAAGAAGCATTTGAAGAGTCAAGTTATGTTTTTGAACTGGACATGGTTAATCAAAAGCTTCATCCTGATTCTATTGAACCACGTGGCGTGATCGCAAGTTATAGTGAAGAAACAAGAAGAGTTACACTGAGAACTTCCACCCAAACACCCTATGGTGTTAGAAAAAACGTGTCTGTTGCCTTGGGAATGCCTGAGAACCGTATTCGGGTTATTGCACCGATGGTTGGAGGAGCTTTTGGAAGTAAAGGCGGAGCACCATATATTGAGGACCCATTAATTGCCTGGTGTTCGATGAAATTGAAACGCCCTGTTAAATGGATTAGTAGGAGATCGGAAAGCCACCATTCAGACCACCATGGGAGGGGGTTTTTTGTTAAAGGGCGAATAGCAGTTGAGAAAGACGGAGAGATAAAGGCGATAGAATTTGATGTTACATTTGATGTAGGGGCATACCTAGTTTGGGGAAAGACTCCAGCTTCGAATTTTAGACACTTGTCTTCTGGGGCATACAAGATTCCAGCGATATATGGGAGTGTATTGGGCGTGTTTACGAATACTGCACCTATTGGACCTTACAGGGGAGCTGGTAGACCCGAGGCAATATATGCAGTTGAGAGACTTATAGATTATGCGGCACATGAACTAGATATAGATCCGGTAGAATTTAGGCGAAAAAATTTGATTCCTGCAGATTCGTTCCCATATGAGAATGCAGTAGGGATAACTTACAATAGTGGGAATTACGAACCTGCATTGGATAAAGCTTTAGAGATTCTAGATTATGAAAATGCCAGAAAAATGCAGTTGAGATTACTGAAAGAGGGGAAATATATGGGAATTGGATTTTCAACTTTTGTAGAAAATACAGGTACAGGCCCATCTGTACCAGAGAGTGGGAAGATAATAGTTCATGAAAATGGTGATTTAACAGCTTATTGTGGTACTGCAGATCATGGCCAGGGTCACACCACAGCATTTCGACAAATTCTATCCGATAAGTTGGGGGTAGATATGGAGTGTATTGAAATACGAGAGGGAGATTCTGATGCGCTAGAACATGGAGTTGGAACATTTGGGAGCAGAAGTATCGCAGTAGGTGGAAGTTCACTTGTAAAATGCGCAGAAGTCATAATTGATAAAATTAAATTTATTGCATCGTGGCATTTTGAAGCACCCGTGGAAGACATTAGGTTTGAAGATGGAAAATTATTTGTAGTTGGGTCGAAGGACAAATCAATTGGAATAGAAAAAATAGCTAAAATGGTTCATGGAAATGAAAATATCCCAGAGAACATAGATACAAAATTAGAGGCTGAAATGAAATATGATCCAGTCAGCAATGCATATTCATTTGGAACACATATCGCAGTTGTTGAGATTGAAAAGGAGACAGGTGAAGTAAAATTAAATCGGTATATTGCTGTTGATGATTGTGGTGTTCAAATTAATCCTTTATTGGTAGAAGGGCAATTGCATGGAGGTATTGTTCAAGGTATTGGGCAAGCCCTTTATGAAAAAACAGTTTATGACGATACAGGGAATTTGCTTACAGGTACACTTCAAGATTATGCACTTCCGCGAACATTTCATATACCAGAAATTGAATTAGCATCGACGATAACACCTTGTCCCCATAACCCACTTGGGGCAAAGGGTGCAGGTGAATCTGGAGCCATTGCAGCCCCTCCGGCAATTGTAAATGCCGTTATTGATGCCCTTAGACCATTGGGAATAAAATCTATAGATATGCCAATTACAGACGAATCTGTTTGGCGAGCGATAAAAAATGCAGAAGACAGAAATTAGTCGTTTAAAAACATCTTATCGTAGAGATATACTGCGAGTAATGCCCCAGCTATAGGTCCAACTATGTATATCCAAGCGTGGGCCCATAATTCAGAAGAATTGGGATGTCCATATATAGTATTTAATATATAAGGCCCAAGAGATCTAGCAGGATTAAACGAAGCCCCAGATATATTTCCTGTTGCGAATATTCCCATTGCTATGATAGAACCTATTCCAAGTCCAGCTAGGTTTGATGGTGCACGAGAATCCACTGCGAATGCCATAATACCGAACATTAAGAAGAATGTTATGATGAATTCTGCTATAAGGGCTTGTACAGGCAATACACCTGGAAATGGTGCTGTTGCACCCATTCCACCAATTGAAACTGCAACAGTTCCGCGTATAAGTATGAAAGCTAATCCAGCAACTAATGCCCCGAGAAGTTGTGACAAGATATAAACTAAACTTGTTTTTGTATCTATTCTGTTAGTTGCACGAAAAGCTATAGTTACAGCAGGATTTAGATGGGCACCAGATATATTTCCAAATAGATATACAGGAATTCCTACTGCGAATAGATGTGCTATAGCTATTCCGGTCCATCCAATTGACCCATGGCCTAGTCCTTGTAGGACATATTGTCCGGACTCGAAGTTTGCAGGTACAGTTAAAAAATCAATTATAACTGCCCCAACACCAAAGAATAATATTGAAAATGTTCCAAGAAATTCTGCAACCGCTTTTTGAGTTAATGTATAGGTAGATGACATAGCCTAACATAGGAAAACTGCTTCAATATATTTTAATATTCGGTATTGAAAATTTTAAAATCGTTTTCTTTAAAGATATCACTACTCCCGCTAAATAAGGTAGAATGAAGCATCCTAAAATAATATTAATTGGGCCCCCAGGATCTGGGAAAGGGACCCAAGGACAGCAGATTTCAGAATATTTTAATATCGCACACATAACAACTGGAGGTGCCCTGAGATCACATATAGATATGGAAACTGAATATGGAACTCCAGGAGATTTTATAGAACGTGGAGAATTAGTTCCAGATTCTGTAGTAAATAGAATTGTTGAGGCTGAAATTGAAGAATCAGAAGGGTTTGTATTGGATGGATATCCTAGGAATTTAAATCAGGCAAAACATATTGAAACTATTACAGATATTGATAAAATAATATACCTCAATGTAGAGGATAATGAATTGATAAAAAGATTAGTGGGAAGACGTGTTTGTCAGAAGTGTGAGAAAAATTATCACATTGATTTTAGCCCCCCTAATAAAATTGGAGAATGTGATAACTGTAGATCTAAATTGATACAAAGATCGGATGATTCTAAAGATACTATTGTGAATCGTCTCGGGGTTTTTTCTCAGCATACAAAACCTGTTTTGAAGTATTTCAAAGATAGGCCTGAATTTATAGAGATAAATGGAGAGGGTAAACTAGAAGAAGTATGGTCACGGATTGAAAAAATAATAGATACCGGTTAATAGTTTGAACATTATGGAGAATTACATAGGAAATGAATTTGGAGTTAATTGATGGTTAGAATTGAGAAAAAAGTAACAGATCTAATTATAAGGGATGCGGGGATAGTTGAATCTATACAAATAATACTAAATAAGAGTGATAAGGGGGAGAAAGAAATTGATTGGTTGGATGTCAAGGGTGAAATTACTAGCGGGCATTGGGGGAGATTAATTGAAAATGGCATATTGAAAGAGGGGAAGAAAGGATTTCTTGTTGATGATGCATCTTTAGTGAAAGAAACTGTAGAAAACTTTGGAGGTGTGAGAAAGAAAAAATTAGAAACTGACGAATCTACTAAATGGACTAAATGGGACAAAGGTGCAGCTGTTGTTGCAGTTGGATTATTTGCAGGATACTCTTTTGCAGGGGTCAGGGGCGTGATTGGGAATGCCATTGATATAATTGTAGGTCCACTGGATGAACTACTTCCATTTTATATAGTAATAATGATTCTAGCTATGTTTACCGGATTGTACTCCACGCTTATACAGGCTAATTTGATGGACATGGATAAAATGTCTGAATATCAAGCTGAAATGAAAGAGATTCAGAGAAGACAGAAAATGGCCCAAGAAGGAGGTAATAAAGAAGAGATAGAAAAGGTGAGAGAAGAACAAATGGAAGCCATGGGAGATCAGATTGGGTTGTTTAAATTGCAATTTCGACCTATGGTATGGATAATGATTTTTACAATACCCGTATTTTTATGGATTTATTGGAAAATACTTACAGGGAATATTGATAGTTCTGAGATGGAAATTGTAATTCCGTTTGCTGGGAGAACTAGTTGGATAGATGGCATATTGGGACCACTTCAGATGTGGATTTTATGGTATTTCGTGTCGTCCATGGCATTTACTCAAATTGTTAGGAAAGCCCTAGGTATTCAAACAACAGCGGCTTAGAATGTTCTTTGTTATAAGAATTAACTGCGGGAAGTTAAAATGAATTAAAGTGGATATTTGAAACGGAAGAGAAGGGATCTCTTTTTAGTTTAGAACCGCAAAGATGTGATATGCTACTAACTGTTTCTGGACCCCCAGGTAGCGGCAAGAGCACTGTTGCTAAGGCTATATCAATAGAATTTGATATGGAATACATAAGTGGGGGTGTTGTTTTTAGAGGAATAGCAGAGGATAGAGGAATATCTGTTGGAGAGTTAAATAAAATTGCAGAAAGTGATGATTCAATAGATCGAGATATGGATCAGAATATAGAGAAGATTGCACAGACACTAGATGATGCAGTTATTGAATCGAGGCTAGCTGGATGGATGGCTGGAGAAAATGCAGATATACGAATTTGGATTGATGCACCTATTGAGATTAGATCTGAGAGAATTTTTAAGAGAGAAGGCGGATCTGTAGAGAAGATTTTGAGAGAAACTGCGGAAAGGGAAATGTCTGAAAAAAAAAGGTATAAAGAATACTATGGCATAGATTTTGAAGACTTATCTATATATGATTGTGTAGTTGATACAGATAACAAGGATGCAGAAACTGTGATAAAAATAGTGACCGAATTTATCAATAAATTTGATTTGTGAGAACTACAAAGGAGATATGGAGATAAATTAATGAAATTAAGAAATTCACCAAGTGATCGAGATATATCAGAATTATTATCATTTGGCGTGATAAATGTGGACAAGCCTCCTGGGCCATCTTCACACCAAGTATCAGCTTGGGTTAGAGACATAACAGGTGTTGAAAAGGCAGCCCATACTGGGACATTGGATCCAAAGGTCACAGGGAGTTTGCCCATATTACTAGGAGATGCAACTAGATTGTCAGAAATACTATTAGGTAAAAAAGAATACATTGTTGTTTTAGAAATTCACAAGCGTTTGAAAAATAATGATGATTTAAAACAGGTATTGGAAGATTTCATAGGTGAGATTTATCAAAAACCACCTAAGAAAAGTGCAGTTTCTAGGAATTTGAGAGTGAGAGAAATAGATGAGATAGAGCTTATAGATTATGAAAAAAAAAGAGTTTTGTTACGAGTGAAATGCGCGAGTGGGACATATATTAGAAAACTTTGTCACGACATAGGCTTAGTTTTGGGAAGTGGAGGGCATATGGGAGATCTTAGGCGGACTATGAGTTTTCCTTTTACAGATCAGAATTTGGTGAAAATGCATGAAATGGTTGATGCCATAGATGCCTGGAAAAATGATGGTGAAGAAGATGAATTGAGGAATATTGTCCTTCCGGGAGAAGTCTTATTAGAAGGAATACCAAAGATAATAATTGCTGAAAGTGCAGCTAAAAATGTAGCTAAAGGGTCACCCATATATGCCCCAGGCATAATATCTATTGAAATGGAAAAAATTTCAGAAGATAGTAACAGAGTAGCGTGTTATACTCCGAATGGTGCTGTTGTGTGTCTTGGGAGATATGTTGGAGGAATTGGATTGAAGAAAGAGAAAGTAGTAGAACTAGAACGCGTATTGGTGTAAAATTCAATAGAACTAAAAATACATTCGGAGGGCTTAATATCCGGATATGCTTATTGTTTTTTTATGGGGCCGTGGGGTAGTTTGGTATCCTCGGCGCATGGGGTGTGTCGGACCTGAGTTCGAATCTCAGCGGCCCCATTCGAGAGATATTGTAGTAGTTTTGAGATGAAATATTTTTATACGGATTGGGTTAGGTTAGAGTGAAAGGTACTGTTATAGCTTTGGATACTTTTTTCGTGGTTTCATCCCTCAAGAGAACTTTTGCCACATAGTTTCCTGGACTAAGAGATTTGCTGGAGAAACGTATTGCATATACAATTATCTGCGTTGAATCAGCAGAACCTTCTTGCTCTGACGTTTTAGATTTTCTTTGTAATTCGTTAGAATTAGAATCCGACAGAATGACTTGTTGCAATACATTTGTTTTACCTGTTGAGTGAACCAATGCACGATACTTAAAAGCGATTAGAAGTGAATCCCCAACTTTCGCACTGGTTAGTTTCTTAGAAGTTACATCACCAATAGAGGTTAATTCTGAAACAAGATTCGCAGCTTCTAAGAGAGGTAGACTATAGGTTGAAGATGCAGGGGGTGAAGATGCAGGGGGTGAAGATGCAGGGGGTGAAGATGCAGGGGGTGAAGATGCAGGGGGTGAAGATGCAGGTTCGGAGACATCAAATTTTCTTTGTACGTCTGGATCCCAAGGAGCGTAATCTTTAGAGTCGATCATGCCATCTCCATCGGTGTCAACTAGTGGTTCGGATTTTGGTGAACGTTTGAAAATATTTTTGAACTTACTCCAGAAACTTTCCTTGGGTTCCTTGGGTTGTTTTTCTTTTGGAGGGGCATCGGTACCTCTTACAATATTAGATATCCGAGTGCACCCAGAAATTAAAATGACTGCAAAAAGGGACATAAAACCACGTCTATTCATGGAATATTTTAGGAATGCTACCCAATAAACTAACCTGAAATGACTTGTAGATGGAATGATAAATGGTAAAATAGTGGGTGAAAAGATTTTTCTAATTGCTGATTAAGTCAACTATATGGGAAAAACGCGCCATAAACAAATGTTTGCATTGGGAGGAATTTTACTAATAATCGGGAATATAATTGAATCCAGTACAGTTGGATCCAGACTACATTGGATTGCTATAGATAACCCAAATCAGAGCATAGGAATGATAGTTGTTATTGTAGGTATAATAATGATAATCGGGGCTATTGTTCCCTTAATTTTGGAAAGGTACACTACTGAATGAAAAATCCATATTGGATTTTAATTAATATAAGATAGAATGGTAAGAAATTAATTTGATTGAAGGGAGGGATTGGTGGTAGCTCCATGTGCTGCAGATCCGAACATTTGACCATATTTAGCAAGTACACCAGAAGAATAATTTGGATTTGGTTGGGACCAAGTATTCAGTCGAGACTGTAACTCTTCGTCGGAGAGATCTACAGATAATATTCTATTTTTAATGTCCAAATTAATAATATCTCCATTGCATATGGATGCAATTGGGCCGCCTAAAAATGCTTCTGGTGCAATATGACCAACCATTGGGCCGCGCGTCGCCCCGGAGAAGCGTCCATCGGTTAGTAAAGCAACATCACTTTCATGGCCTTGCCCAACTACAGCAGCAGTAACACCCAACATTTCGCGCATGCCTGGACCACCTCGAGGTCCCTCGTTTCTTATTACAATTATATCCCCCGAGGAGATGTTGCCTTCTTGAACCCATTTCATGGCATCTTCCTCGCATTCAAAAACTTGAGCTGGGCCTTTGAATTGTAGATTTTCATCCCCGGTTATTTTCAGTACAGCGCCGTCTGGTGCTATATTTCCTTTAAGAATTGCTAGAGATCCTTGAGTGTGTAAAGGATTTGATAATGGACGGATTATTTGGATATCTATATCTTCGTCAGACGGCAGAGTTAAAGAATTGAGTTCTTCTTCGATTGTTTTCCCGGTGACAGTCATGGCATCTCCATGGAAATGTCCACTTTCAAGGAGTCGCCGAATAACTATCGGTATGCCACCCTGGTTGTGTAAATCTGCCATTAAGAAAGTTCCCCCGGGGCGAAGATTACAAATATGCGGGGTTTTTCTACTAATGATGTCAAATTCAGATAATTCAAGAGGTATTTTTGCTTCTGCTGCCAGAGCCAGTAAATGGAGAACTGCATTGGTTGACCCCCCAATGGCAACTAATAAAGAAATTGCATTCTCAAAGGATTTTTTTGAAAGGATTTTGGAAGGTGTTAAATTGTTTTTAATACACTGTGAGACGAGTTTTCCAGCATTTCTGGCGATTAATTTCCGTTCTGCAGTTACTGCGGGTGCGGTTGCAGATCCAAGAGGTGCCAGCCCTAAGGCTTCACTAAGAGAAGCCATAGTATTTGCCGTATACATTCCAGCACATGAACCTGCCCCGGGACAAGCTGCGTGTTCTATAGCATCTAGTTGTGCCCTAGATATATCGCCCTCTGCATAAGCTCCAACGCCTTCAAAAACATCTTGGATGGTAATGTCTGCACCACGATATTTTCCTGGTAAAATGGTACCACCATAGACGAATACTGAGGGCAAATTTGTCCTTATAGAAGCCATCATCATTCCAGGGAGATTTTTATCGCATCCAGCTATAGTCACTAAAGCATCGAGTCGTTCGCCAAATGCCACCAGTTCTACAGAATCTGCAATTACTTCACGGGAAATAAGAGAGGCTTTCATACCTTCAGTCCCCATAGAAATACCGTCTGAAACAGTTATTGTTCCAAATTCAATTGGCATGCATTTAGATTCGTTTAATCCTTCTATAACTTCATGTGCTATATCATCTAGATGGACATTGCAGGGAGTGATATCTGCCGCAGGATTTGCCACTCCAACCATGGGATTTGATAGGTCATCATCATTATACCCCATTGCACGAAACATGGACCTGTGAGGGGCCCTATCCGGGCCTTTGGTTACATCTGCACTCGGGAGCTTATCGCTTTTGTTCTCGATTATATCACCAGGATTCATTATAGTTGAAGGTGGTTTCGAAGAGTCTTAAAAGATCCGTGATTATACAGAAAAGTATTTGTTAAATAATTATAATATTGGAGCATGAGTGTCAAAGTTATTGTAGGAGGTAGGCTTCATTTTGGGTTTCGTAATCTCTGTTTAAATGAGAATTACATTTATGGAAGTGTAGGGATGGCAATTGAAAATCCAAAAATAAGCCTGATTGCAGAGGTTTCAGATAGAATCATATGTGAAGATGATAGAGTGGTTATGTATGCTGAAAAAGCAGTTGAAATGTTAGGAGTGAAAGGGATAAAAATTCAAATTAAAGAAGAAATACCAGAACATATTGGACTAGGTAGTGGGACGCAAATGGCCCTATCGGTTTATACAGCAGTTTCGAGGGTTTATGGCATAGATTCAAATATTAGAGAAATTGCTCCGAAACTAGGGAGAGGTAAACGAAGTGGAATTGGAGTTTCAGTTTTTGAAAAAGGTGGTTTCTGTATCGACGAAGGTCACAAAAATGCCCCTGGAAATGGGGAAATTTTGAAATCTGAAGAATGGAAAATACCTGTTGAAAAGTATACTAGTAAGATACCTGAAGAATGGAGTTTTGTAGTTGCAATGATAGAAGAGGTACCAGGATATTCTGGTGAAATAGAAGATGACCTTATCAGAATGGTTATACGAAATGCAAAAAATGAAATTACAAGTGAAATAGATAATGTAATAGCTAATAATCTGTTACCATCTATTGTTAAAAATGATTGTAAAGGGTTTGGATCTGCTATTTCTGAAATAAGTTGGTTGAATGGTCTGTGGTATGAAAAATACCAGAATGGGATATACAGACCTCCAATTGGGAATATAATAGAGATATTGCAAGAAGATAATAGAATATTTGGAATGGGTCAATCTTCATGGGGACCGTCTTTATATTGCATAACAATTAAAGATCATGAAAATGAAATCAGAAAAAAAGTACATAAAATTTTAAATGAATTTGATATCGAGGGCAAAGTGATTATTACGTCTGCAAGAAATAAAGGCGCAGAAATAAAATCTATTAGGTAATTATTTGAAACATATCTTAATATGACCTGTATAAGAATACTTAGGATAGTAAAATATCCGATAAATCTATAATTTGAGACATTGAATCTACAATCTCGGTAGATTCGGGTAATTCTTTAAGTCCAAGTATCCGGATTAGATAAAGGGACTCGTCTGTTAAATATAGACGCGGTGGGAATAAAATCCTCTCAATTATATGGTTTTTGCCTTTAACATTCTTCAGATATAATGTAGTTTGTAGAAGGCTTTTGGCTTTGGCAGGTGTGAGGAAATCTTTTGTTTTGATAGTATCAGATCCTTGTAAAACTCCATTTTTTTTTAGATTTAATCCCATGTCAAATGGCACGGGGAAATTAAGTTCATATTTTATAAATGCGGTTTGTTGGCCTTTTGGGCCTGTTGTCTTAGTGAAAGTGAATATGGAACATGGATATCCATTGATACTACCTTGCATATTATAAGGTTGAAAAATATATCGCAGGGCATTCTTTTTTGGAGTAAAATTGAATCCTAGTTGGATTGCTGCCCCATTCCAAGCGTCATTTCTTTTTGTGATTAACTTTTTACGATATTCATGTAGATAATAGAATGATCCGAATATGGTTATCCAAGTTAATGCAGTTATCCAAGTCATCGGTTATCTATGACTAAGATGCCTGTGCCCATAGATATTTTTATAATCCACATGATAAATAATTTATTATATTTTAAATTTATATATAAACGAAAACGAATAGTTATGCTAATGTCTATTGACTACATTGAAAATAGGTATGAAACGTGTGATGGCCCAAGGTGTATTTGACATTCTACATCCGGGGCATCTTTATTATTTGTCAGAAAGTGCAAAGAAAGGAGATGAGTTGTATGTAGTTATTGCTAGAGATTCTAGAATCAAGGATAAAAAAAACATTTTCTTTGGGGAGAATGAAAGAAGGGAAATTATTGAATCAATAGAAATGGTTGATTGCGCTGAATTGGGATCTGAAGGAAATTTATTTGATAGTGTGGAAAAAATTTGCCCTGATATTATAACAATAGGTCACGATCAAGAATTTGATATAGACGTATTGAAACATCAACTAAAAAAAAGTGGATTTGAAAATATAGAAATTGTTCGCATTCCCGAGTGCAAGAGAGAAGGATTGAGATCGTCGAGTGAAATGAAAAAAAAGATTAAAGATTTAAATGGAAATGACTCGTTTATTTCAGTGGTTAAGAATGGAAACCAGTGATATGTCCAAGTTATTACAAGTATACTTAATGGTCTCGAATTTGGAAAATTCAAGATATTTTTATGAAAATATAATTGGGTTGGATCCATCTAAAATTGGAGACAAGACATGTGCATATTTTATAGATGGGTGTGAATTAAAATTGCAAACTGATTTTGAACCTATTGCATTGAAAGCTTTTAATTTGGACCCTCCAAAAGAAGGGCATAGAGGAGATGGGGCCGTTTATGTCATTAGGGTAAATAAAAACTTATCTCGTTTGTATGAAATGATGGAAGAAAAGATTATAAATTCAGACGGAGATCTAATTACTGAACCGAGAAATGTCCCATGGGGAGAATCTATGTGCCTTGTAAGAGATCCAGACGGTTATTTAATTGAATTAAGAGGGAATAATAATTAAAATATATCTTCTATTAGTATATCAGAGATGATTAGGCGATAAACTCCATCGTGCGATTCGACAATATCGAATGATTCTAGATATTCTAGATGTGCGTGAATTTCTCCTGCACCGTACAAAACATGTATTCCATCTAGTGACCCAAATATTTGAGTACTGATGGACCAAATATCTAAAGGGGCATTAAGTAAAAGAGATATAATTTGATTAAATCGATCTCGATGGTGTTGAAGAATTTCTTCGATTCTTTGATTTGGTTTTTCTATTATGTGGCGATGCCCAGGATAAAATGTATCGAAATTATGGGTTTTGAGATGGAGCAAACTTTTGTAATATTTAGACAAACTAGAAGTTACACGAAGATCGGCACCACCTATATTTGGTGTATAAACTGGCAGGACTGCATCTCCAACGAAAACATTATTTGTCCCTTCCATAGCAAAGCAAGAAAGTCCAGAAGTGTGCCCAGGAACATGTATTATTGAAAATGAATAAGTCCCAAGTGATATTGTATCTCCATTTTCGAATTCTATGACATTTGGAGAGATTCCACCCAATTTATACCCTATTTCAAGTACTTTGAAAAGTGGATCAAATTTTGATTGAGGAATATGCCAAGTATTGAATTTATCTCGAGTTAGTTGAATCAATTCGTTAAATGCAGATGGTTTTTTTGTGATTAAGGGGGAATCATATTTATGGCAATATACATCTGCACCGCTTTCTTTCTGAATTGTTCCAGACAGACCAGAGTGATCGGCGTGCCAATGTGTGAGTAGAATATTAGTTATATCTTTGATGTTATATCCGCGTTCGGAAATTTTTTGTTTAAGTTCGGAGTATATATCTGGAGAGAACAGTCCAGTATCTATGAGAATGAGTTCGTCCCCATCATCTAATAAATATGCATTGTTACTTCCTTCAAATTCTATGTTAGACAAAGATATTTTATGCATGTTAATTAATATGAAAAGGGGCAAATATATTTTCGTTGGGTAATAGAAAAATGTGTTTAGAATATAAATTGATAGATGATAATATTGTAGAATTGGAGAGACTGGAGGTTAAAATCATCCGAACATTTGACGCATCATGGGGTGCATTTCCATGAGTTGTTCTTCTGCTATTTCTTCATAGAGTTTGTAAACTATAGAAACAGTGAGCAATAGTCCAGTCCCACCAACTGCACCGATTGTACCGAGCATGTTAGCAGTTACAGCTAAAAATCCCACAAGTGCACCACCAACTACAGTTACGAGTGGAATATACCTCTGTAAAACTTTTTGCAGAACTGAAGGGTTTCTCCTGAATCCTGGAATTTGCATTCCAGAACGTTGTATTTGCTGAGCAGTTGCTTCAGGTCCCATATTAGCAGTTTCTACCCAAAAAATAGCGAAAAGTGCACCTCCACCGACCATGATTGTTAGATCTAATAATACACGCAGGATGACTTGCCAGGGTTCTGCTCCGGTCTGGCCTAGCCACCACATCCAATCGCCAGGTACCATGATAGGGTTTAAGTAATAGAAAAATCCACTTACAGGGTCGTTTCCAGAATATACCCCCATCCAAGAGGGCATATTTTTCATCTGGGAATTTAGAATACTGCCTAGAAATTGAATATTTACTTGCACAGCTCTTACAAGTATCATTGGCAAAACACTAGCATAAATCAGTTTTACAGGGAAACGGCCTTTTGCACCTCTTACTTTGGTGTGGCTCAAAGGTATTTCTATTCTAACCGACTCGGCATATACAACTATAGCAAAAATTAAAATTGTCGTTATAAGAGCTAGAATTTGACCCCTTCCAAAGAGTAGTTCTTGGAATCCTCCAGAAAATAAAGGAGATAATTGGACACTGCCTATTGCGATTCCAATCCAAGTTGGAATGAGTCCAGCTGTTGAAGTATCAGATCCAAGAGATAAAAATCCACCGACTAAATGTTGACTGACTCCTGCAACTATAAAGAGACCAACTCCAGAACCAATTCCCCATTTGGAAACAACTTCATCCATATAGAGGATGAAAATTCCACCAGCGAAAATTTGAGCAAATATGATCCATCTGACTGTATTTAGACTCACCCCTAATAGAGTGCTTACAGCAGGGTCTGCAGGTAAGAATGCCCCGGCAAAAACCATAGGGAATCCAGTTAAAACTACCATAAGAATAACTAGTAATTTTTGCAAACCTTGGTAAAATATTTGATCGGCTGGATCATTCATATCTAAACCTAGAAGGTCTGCACCACCTAGAAGCTGTAAAATTATGCTGGCAGTTACTATAGGACCAATTCCTAGTTGAAGAAGAGATCCCTGTTCACCGGCAAGAATTGATCTGAATTGACCAAATATATCTTGAGCATTGCCGCCCAAGCCATAAATTGTTACATTGGTCAGGAAAAAATAGATTACCAAGACTAAGAAAGTCCAGGTTATCTTTTGTCTGAAAGGTATATGTTTGATTGGTCGGGTGACTACAGGGAATTTAGAGAGAAGTGGAGCAATAGTTTCTTTCCAAGCCATGAGATTATTCCTCGTCTGTTGAAGAAACCTGTTTGGTTTGGACTACACTTCCACCAGCAGACTCTATATGAGATATTGCGTTTTTAGAAAAGTAGTCTGCAGTTATGTCAAATGCAAAATTAATCTGACCTGAAGAAAGTACTTTTATTGAGTCTGATTGGCAAATGTCTGGAAATATACTTCTAGCGTTTAGTTTGAATCCCCCTTGAATTTCTTCGGCTATTCCAGCTTTTATGAATTCCTGGATTTGTTCTTCTATGTCCTGGATATTGATGGAAAGTATTTCTCGGCCTTTTCGGGTGCTGGATGGGCGGGTGAAACCATGTTTTCCAAGTGGCTCGAATGAATGGATATTGTGTTTGTTCCTTCCTGCGTTTCCAACACCGCCTCGGTTGCCTGCGCCGCGGCGATTTTTATGAGTTCCTCCACCATGGGTTCGGGAGCCTCTTTGTCTTCTGCTTTTTATAGTGGTCATGAATTATCTCATCGAATTTAGGAGATTGTCTATCTCCTCTGTGGTGTGTTTTCCAAGTTCTCCCCCTTCTTTAGTTGGGTGTTTGATGCCATTGTGACCACCTCGTGGTGGGTGTAATCTAAGCACTGGAGAAAGTCCCTGGGCCCTTAGTGTAGTTTCTTCTGAAAGAATTGCCTGTGCTAGAGTGTTAACTGAATCATAATCTGTATTTTCAGACACCCAAGCATCGTTTATTTTTGCTTTTCCTTCAAGAGGTTCTGCTCTACGGGAAATAATTTTCTCCAATATGGGCAAACTTGGTTCCCCGTAAGCAACATAATCATGAACTTTGATTATCATTCCTCTGTATGTATCAGTCTCTGGAATGAGAGCGCAATGATTAACATGGTGCAAATTTAGCATTTTGAGAGTATCTCTTATGCGGAAAGTTATGTTTACTTCCCCACGTATTTGTACAATTGCCTTCATTAATTTGTCTCCTTCTTAGATGATATGTTCCGTTGCGTATTAGAGCTACGATAACGAGATGCATTATCTAATGCATTAAATGTAGCTTTTGCTAAATTCATTGTTGTGCGGGTGTTGCCATAGCATTTGGTCCATGCATCTCGTATACCAGCTAGTTCCAGAATTGTTTTTACAGTTGGTGCTGCAGCCAATCCAAGTCCTAATGGTGCAGGAAATAACTCAACTACTACACTTCCAGATTTTCCTTTTGCTTTGATTGAAAGGGAATGTGGTTCATTGGATCTATCTTCCCATGAACCTGCTCCGTGATGTACTTGGATTAGATTTAATTTAGCAGCAGCGACAGCTTTTTGAATTCCAGCTCCAACTTGGGTTTCGCGTGTTTCTGCATATCCAACAAATTCGGTCTTATCTCCGATTGCAACACAGCATCTGAATTTAACACGCCTGCCAGAATCGGTCATTCTCTGGACCATATTTATATCTATTACCCGATCTTCTATGTTAGGTAAAAGGTGATCTACAATTTCATATTCTTTTAAGGGCAATCCCGAGTTAAGAGCCCCTTCCATTGACGTTATATCCCCATTTAAGACCATATGTCCAAGACGAGTTCTGGGTTCCCATGTGTGTTCGACAGGTTCTGACGGCTCTTTTTTCCGTCTGTTATTTCTATTATGTTTATTGGAGTTGCTCATAGAGATGCCTCCTTGATTGTGTTGAGTACTTCGTCGAAATGGTTCGGCAATGTGGTGAGGTCGAAGTCATTGTGGAGCTTTGGCCCTCCGGATTCGGCGAAATTGGATATGTGTCCCCCCCGTATTCGTTCCCAGTCTCCAAATGCTATTTCGCTATGAGGACTATCTATGCCCGCATCAATTGCACCTTGGTGAACTGCGAAAACTTTCGATCCTTTTGTTCCTGAATGTATTCCCACATCCAATATAGCTTTGTCTATGCCCATAGAAAGCGCTTTTTTACCTAGTAAGAATCCAGTTAAATAAGCTGAAGGGAGATTATTTGTAGGTGCATTCCAACCATATTGTTGAAGATCTTTTGAGCTTGTAGATGCAATGGTATTGTCCCCCACAGGACCGAGTTCAATCATTTGTGTTGAAATATAGCTATTGCTTATTCTTACGGCTAGACGGAGAGTTCCAGACTTTAGCAGAGCTAGTCTCTGATGATAGTTTGTTCGTCCTTCTCTTCTTCGCCTCATAGGGACTTTATATCTAGGTCCGTTAGCCATTATTTATTACCACCATAATTATTTTCTATATGTGTTTTTAGATGTTGAGAACTTCTAAATTCTCCCCCAGTTGCTTTTCGGTAAACAACCCGATACTGTGTTGGATTTATGTCTCCATTTGATCTCAATTCTCTAAGAGTTTTTCTTTGAGAACGAATGGTTGAAATCCATTTTTTCTTTCGGTTTTGTCGTGCACCCGCCCGGCCTTTTCTTGACCCAAATCCAGATCTATGCCCATAAGCACGTTTACGGTTTTGTTCTCTTGCTCTTCCACGAGAATTTCCTTTTGCAGGTGTCGTCTTAATTATTTTTTGATCGATTAGATTGCGTATATCTTCTCTTGTTATGGCTTCTGAAAGTTGGTCTTCAGATTCTGGATCGAGCCATATACGGCGTTTGCCTACTTTGAGAACTTCAGATGCAAGTCTACGTTGAGTACGTAAATTTGTCATTTTAAAGACACCTCCTCGTATGAAGGATTCAGAACTCTAATACCGTTATCTTCTGCCATATCCTCTATATGCTCACGCTTTCTATTTCCTACAGATGATGCTATGCGTATTGCCTCTATAGAGGGGTCAATGCCAGAGATATCTTCTGGTCTGTATACATATACCTCTTTGAACCCACTAGAATGGCGTCCACGAATAGAAAGTGGAGACCTATATCCGGCCCTAACTACTTCGCCTTTTCCACCTCTTCTTCTTCTTTGTTTAGATTGAAGCCCGCGAGGTCTTCTCCAGGTTGACTTATGTTTGTTCTTTGTAAGTCTTTTCTTCTTATGACCATCCTGGCGATTGAAAGTTGGTTTTCCTTCACGTTGTTTTTGAGATAACAATCGTTTTTCTTCTGGCATGAGTTCAGGTGTTTTATCTGAATGCCCACGTGGTTGAAGTTCTGGATGTGAAGAATCGATGGCACCTATAGGAGAAGGAAGAGTTTCTTCAGAAACGTCTAAATCTCCGAGATTTGATTTTATACGTGCTGCTATAGCAGTACTGATTCCATCGACTGAAGATAGTTCTTCTTGACTAGCTTGTTTAAGATCATCTATAGTAGCAAATCCTGCTGCACTGAGATTTTCTGCACGAGATGGCGTTATGCCACCTACATCTAGTAGACTAGATAATGGTTTGGCCTCAGGACTAGAAGATAGTTCCTCAGTTCCCTCACCACCATTTTGCAATTCAATGAGTGATTCTTTTATGAGAGTTGCTAGAGATTCACTTATCCCAGATACCGCAGATATATCAGATACATCTGCAGATTGTAAAGATTCTATTGTGAATCCAGCTTCTTGTAATGCTTTGGCTTTTGAAGAACCTACCCCAGGTAAATCTGTTATATTAATTTCTTTAGTCATATTATGCAACGCCTCTAATAGATTTTTTTGTTATGTAAATCCCATCTTGAAACACTCGAGGGTCCTTGTTCTTTATCATGGTTGACTGTTCTAGAGACCCAGCAGTTTGACCAACAGCCTCTTTATCAGGACCAGTTACATAGATTTTCTCTCCGTCAATTGATACATTTGAGTCTCCTTGAATTATAACCTTGCGTGGATGACGTTCGCCAAGGAAATTATCTATCATAACTAAACCATTTTCTGCCCGGACTTGCATAGGGAAATGAGCATAGAATATGACTAACTCATAAGTCCACCCAAGCGTGGCTCCATGGAACATATTTAAAACATGGCTTTTGAATGTGCCCAGCATTGAATTGGTTTTTTTGTTGTCGAAATGCGATTCTATCACGATGCTATTATCTTGTACGTTTACATCAAGACCAGGATATCGGAAAGATTTAGAAATTTTTCCATTGGGGCCTTCGACATGTAACTCGAATCTATTGAATTCTGCAGTTACATTTTCTGGAATTTTAAGTTCTATTTTTGTCATAGTTCTAATATATATATGCTAGGAGTTGTCCTCCAATTCCCGCGTTTCTAGCTTCGTAATGACTCATTACGCCTTGGCTTGTTGTTAAGACCAATGCACCATAATTCTGTGCTGGCAAATATCGTTTTTCCCATTTCTCAAAATTAGAAAGTGAGACAGAATATCGCGGTTTTATTGGGGCACATTTGTTGATAGCCCCCTTTAGTTCAACATCGAAGTATCCGGCTTTGCCATCTTCTATGTATTCGAATTGACCAATATAATTATGGTCATTGAATACTTTGAATACATTTCCAATTAGCTTCGATGCGGGTTTTGCTACATATTGAAGATGCCCAGCGCTCTCGGCGTTATTTAGCCCAGATAAAGCATCGGATAAAGGATCATTTCCAGTCATGAGTATTTTTTAAACCCCACTGTTTTCGCTAGTTCACGGAAACATTGTCTGCAGAGCCAAATATTGTATTTGCTCACAAGACCTTGTTTACGTCCGCAACGTCTGCATTTGTGGTCTTGTCCAGTTGGTTCCTGGACTTCCACAGTTTGTTCTGTTTGTTCATTATTCATTGGATATGACCTCCACATTGAAAGTTGATTCAATGAAATTGATTGATTCCTCAGTGGTTAATCTATGAGACATTGGAAGAGATTTGGGACTATGTCTACGGCGTTTAACTCTAGAACCAGCACGATTGAGAACTATAGTAACATCTAGGCCATAAAGACCAACATTAGGATTGTAATCCTGACCCGGGAAAACTATGTGTTCTGAAATTCCAAAACTCAAATTCCCTTGGGCATCAAATGAACGTGAGGAGATATTTGCATGAGGTATCGCAGTATTTAGGAAGTTAATTGCCCGCTCTCCACGAAGAGTCACTTTTGCACCGATTGGGTCTCCTTCACGTATTCCAAAGTCTGCAATGGTTGACTTGGAAATAGTTTGAATGCCGTGTTGACCAGTTATTTCATTTAGGATTTCTTCCGCGTTTTGGAGTTTTTTACCTGCCTCCCCAACCCCCATATGAACAACTACTTTTTCAATACGTGGGTTCCTCATGGAATTGGTTTGCTGTACAGACATTATTAACTCCTACTCCCAGTAAATTTATCGTCTATAACGACTACATAAGGCTCTGTTGTTTCGAAAGTGAGTGATTCTGATTTTATTTGAACCATATTTGGAGCTCCATCGCTAGTTACCCGAATATTAGTTAAAGTGCCTATTCTTCCAGAATGAGAACCCCCTATGACAGTTACCAATGCCCCTAATTCATACACAAAGTGGGCAGCTATATCCCCAGTTTTGTTGTCAATTATAAGAGAATCTCCAGGGTGGTAATCAGTGTTGATAGGAATCTTCAAAGTGGTTCCGTTATGTAAAGATAATTGGTACTCATCTGGAGAAAGTTGTGATTTCCCGGTTATTTTACCTAGCTTGGAGTTGGCTGAGTCAGATGTGATTGGGGTGAGACTTAAGCGCCCACCAGATTCAGGGAAAATACGGTAGTATTCGTCTCTAGTGGGGAAAGCCAATATATCAAACATTCCAACAGATATTCTGACATCGGTTGCTACGGCGCCATTGAGTAGAACTAAACGGTTTTGTAGAACATATTTTGCTTCTCTATTAGAATTAACATAATTAAGTACATTTCTAAGAATAACAAGAAGAGGCACCCCTTTCTCACCGTGAGGTCCAGGGCGTGCTTTTACTGTGAATACTGTTGTTTTTCTCTCAATGGGCCATGATGCAGGTGCAGAAAGTGTCTTTTGATGATTTGTCATTTGGATTCACCTCCCAATCTAGCTTCTCTAATAGGATCAGCCAGATTGAGCTTAGTTACGCGTAAATTGGAAGCAATTAAAGGAAGCATGTATTCCTCGCCATCTGCTTTTTCTCCATTTATTCCTTCTACAAAAATAGATTTTGATTTAAGATCTACCTTTTCCACAACTCCAGTTTTACCTGATGAATCCCCGCGCATGACTTCAATGGCATCTCCAGTGTTTACACGGATGTTTCTAATGCCATATTTATCGCGTAGTTCAGTGGATATGGGAGACTTTAGTTGCTTGTGTCGTAGGTGCAGAGGCGCGTTGTACAGTTGTTTTCTTTGTTTTCTTGGTTGTGTCGTCTTCATAATAATATTAGATTATAGTTGTGGCAGTACTCGCGATCCCTCCAAATCGCTCTGCGACTTCCCTTGCGATGGGACCTTTAATTTCAGTTCCACGGGGAGCACCAGCCTCATCTATAAGCACTGCAGCATTGTCTTCGAATTTTACACGAAGACCATTTGGACGCCGGATGGATTTCTTTTGACGGATTATAACTGCATGCAGAACTTGTCGACGCATTTCTGGCGAACCTTTTGTTACTGAAACTGTTATTTTGTCACCTATGCCAGCAGATGGAAGTCGGTTGGCTGTTCCATGGTATCCTGCAACACTGATGAGGTTTAATTCTCTAGCCCCTGTGTTGTCTGCACAAACGAGCCTGGCTCCTTTTGGAAGTCCCCTACTAATGCTAGATGTGATACCTTTCATTGGGAGTCACCTCCAGAAATACTTTTTATTACTTCGACTACAACGTGGGATTTTGTTTTTGAAATTGGACGGGTTTCAGCTATCTTAACATGATCTCCAACGTTGAGATCAAACCCAGAAGGCACATGTGCCGGGACTCTTGATCTGCGTTTCATATATCTTTCATATTTAGGTATGAAAATAACATATTCCCGTTCCACGATTACGGTCTTTTCCATCGATGTTGACGCTACAATTCCCTCTATTACCCCTCCACGAACGGATAAAGGATCAGATGAAGTAGTAGGTTTGGTTTTGTCTACTTGGTTTGATTTATTATTATTTTGTTTTAATTCCATATTGATCCTCTTGTTTTTTCTGCCCTACGTTCCGGGGGTGAAATTAAGTAATTTCCTTCAACCACCACATAATCATTATTTGGCAACTTGACTTCAAACTTAGTGCCTGATTTGGGAATTATTTTTGTTTGGTTAATTTCATTTACTATATGGAAAGTTTTCATCGTCTCATTTACTATTTTACCTGAAATATTAATGAGAGAGGCATTTTGAGCTTCCACTATTTTTGCATCCAAACCTATGAATTCATGCCGAGAAATGTTCTCAGGAGTGATTTGAATCAAGAGGGCCCCTCAATGGAATCTTTTTGTTGATTCTGTATGGTTTTAATTCGGGCAATCGTGCGTCGTAGTTCCCTAACTAATCCAGGATTGTCTGATGAGCCACCAGCATGATTTACTGAACGGGCATTTAATAGCTCGGTGTTTAATTTTTTTATCTCTGACTGTTGCTCTTCAGGAGTCATATCTCGGATTTCAGATGACCTTAGCATAGGCATTAATTTTCACCACCATTTTGCAATTCAATGAGTGATTCTTTTATGAGAGTTGCTATAGATTCACTTATCCCAGATACCGCAGATATATCAGATACATCTGCAGATTGTAAAGATTCTATTGTGAATCCGGCTTCTTGTAATGCTTTGGCTTTTGAAGAACCTACCCCAGGTAAATCTGTTAAATTAATGTCAAGTATAGGAACATTGATTATTTCTTCAGCTACTATTTCTTGGTCTTCGGAAACACCTACATCAGTAGATGGTTGAATTAGAAGATCATCTGCGCCTTCGAGTTGGGGTACAGTTTCTGATTCGGCATATATACCTTCTATTTCTGAATGGTCTAAGATGGAAAAATTATCAGGTAGTTGTGCACCGGGAGGTATAATTTTTACATTAACTCCAACGGTTCCGAGTTTCAGAATTGCTACTGATTGTCCCCGATCAACAATTTCTGAAGCGGGTTCCCCATTATGTTTTATATATCCGCGGTTGAACTTCTCAACTCTTCCGCGAGAACCAGTGACTTTCCCAGATAGAATTATTTCGGCCCCTAACGCCCCGCATGCCATAATTCTATCAACAGTTGTGTGTCCTGCTTTGCGGAAATACCATCCCCGTTCAAGTGCGTTTGATAATCTGTCCGCTACAATCTGTGCATTAAGGTCGGGTTCGGTTACCTCTTGAACGTCTATTTGAGGATCGACAAGATTGAAATTTGTTTTCAGAGCTTGGGTTATTTCACGTATTTTTTTACCGCTTTTACCGATTACCATTCCAGGTTTTTCTGCTTTTAGAACTATTTGAGTCCCCATGGGCGTCTTAGCTATTTCCATGCCCCCATATCCTGCACGCTGAAGTGTTGATTCAAGATATTCATTTATTCGCGAATTGAGTAGGCCTTTCTGTATAAATTGATGTTCATCTGCCATTTAGATTCCTACCTCCAGTATAAGTTCTACATCTACGAGAGTTGTATTCCAAGGGGTGGCTCTTCCGAATGCCCTGGGTTTTCTTCCACGCCTAGTTCCAACGTTGTGAGCTGCTACATGCATGATTCTCATTTTGTCGCCATCTAGTCCTTTAGATTCTGCATTTCCTATGGCGTTTGCTAATAAATTTAAAAATGCACGAGATGCTTTTTGAGGATACCGTCCAGCATCCCATCCTTTTATATCTTTTCTGTGTCCAACTCCAGCATTGTGAGTTCGGAAAGGAATGGAGCGTTTTTTAGAAATGACATCTTCGAGATAAGAAATTGCATCTATGGCAGTCTTACCTTTAATTGATCTAGCTATTTCTCGGGCGTGTTTGTGACTCATTGGCTGACTACGGATGATAGCCCTTGAAGTTACAGTTGGGTCGGATTGTAATGAATAATTAATTCCCATGATTTATCTATTTAAGTGGCACGAATTTTGAGGAACGAGTTGCACCTACTCCTGCAGTACCATGGCGAACTCTGTTACGAGTTACATGGAATTCCCCTAGGTAATATCCAAGCATGTCTTCCTCAATTTTAATGCGTTGGAATTTATGACCATCATAAACAGCAAAGGTGAAACCAATAAATTCTGGTAGAACTGGTATATCACGTATATGAGTTCTTATTGGATTACTTGCTGTGTTTTTTGGATCACTTTTTCTTACTTTTTCACGTAATTTTTCTTGCGCTTCTGTTAGACCTCTTTGGAGAGTTCTTCTTGTACGCGAAGGTAGCAGTATTGCCACCTCCTCGAGGCTAAGGGATTGTAGCTGTTCGGTTGTATAGCCCCTATAGGTAAACTCACCTTCCTGGCCAGTTAGGTAATCTACTTTACCGCTCATCGCGACCTACCTCTGAAACTATTTTTATCACTTCGTCTACCAGTGCGTCTAGAAGCAATAGACCCAACTTTTCGCCCAGGTGGAGCACCTCGAGCAACACTTTTTGGCCTTCCTGGATGTTGACGCCCCCCACCTCCAAATGGATGATCACAAGCGTTCATTGCAACTCCCCTTACACGAGGATATTTGGTTCCGCGTGTGCGCAATTTGTGGTATTTTTTCCCAGCTTTTACGAATGGTTTTTCGGTCCTACCCCCTCCGGCAACTATTCCAATTGTTGCACGGCATTTGGGATTGAATCGTTTTATTTCACCAGATGGAAGTTTTACCATTGTAGCATGAGAATCATGACTGATGAGGGTTGCGTTGACACCACTAGATCTAACGAATTTACCACCATCTCCAGGTCGAGATTCTATGTTGCATACAGGAAGTCCCTCAGGTATTTCAGCTAGAGTCAATGTATTTCCTGCTTTTATTTCAGCTGAAATTCCAATGGCTATGTCGTCACCTACTGCTATTCCTTCCGGGGCAAGGACATAACGCCTATCCCCATCATCGAATGTCACAAGGGCTACTGGTGCACTTCTAGCAGGATCGTGCTCTATCTCAAGTACAGTCCCGTAAACTGTCCCATCAGGCCCAGGGTTTTTATGCGATAAATTGGCTTTGTATTTATGAGATGGTGCTTTGAAGGTAGAACTTCCAGAAGTTCCAGCCCTTCCACGCCTTTGTCCTTGAATTCTACGGCCCATTATATTACACCCACCCTTGATATTACATCTTGAGCATCATCTTCGTCAGATAATTGTACGGTGGCTTTTTTGGTTCCTTTCATTGTTATTTGAGTATTCACCTTAGTTACAGATACTTCGTATTGTTCCTCTACAGCTTTTCTGATTTCGGGTTTAGAGGCCCGGAGGTCGACTATAAAAACCAATTTGTTATGGAAATCTATAGCATCCATTGTTTTTTCGGTTATCACAGGATAGTGAAGTATGTTCATTTGTTTGCCACCTCTTTAATGGCACCCTGAGTCCACAATGTTAACCTGCCAGCGTGAGTTCCAGGGGCTAGATCTTCTGTGTTAACTTCGTTGGCAGTAACAACATCGACACCAGGTATGTTTCGGGCTGCTGAGAGAGGTTTGTTTTCAGTGACGAATAGAATAGATTTTGAACGTTTGTATTTTCTACCCCGGGTCTTGCCACGACCAGCACGGACTTTTGCTGATTCTGATCGCTCTAGATCTAGAGAGATTCCAAGATTGTTCAAAACATCTAGCACGTCTTTAGTTTTCTTTAAATCTGAAAAGTCATCTGTGACGACTATGGGTAATGTTATATCTTCACTAAAGTTATGACCTCGGTTTCGAACTAATTCTGCATCGGCAGTGGCTGCTATTGCACTTCTGATTGCAAGGCGTCTTTCTTTGGCATTGACTTTATGCGAATAGTCTTTGGTAGATTTTGGTGGGTGACATCGTCTACCACTGTTGGTGTTCGGTGACTTTCTACCACGGCCATTTGAACGAGGCACTTGTGCAAGACCCCTTCCAGTCCCTAAAGATATAGCTGAGGTTCTTTTTCCTGCGAAAGGATCTGAACCATAAGGCTGTTTTCTGTTGGCCTGTGATGCCACGACAGCACGCTTGATTAAATCTGGGCGATAGGGCGTATCGAAGGCAGGTGGCAGATCTATTGTGCCTTCTTGATTTCCTTTAAGATTGAGTATTGTAGCTTTCATAATTTATTATCCTTGATTTGATGCCTTCGAAATGTGGCAGATATCCGGAGATATGTTGGGTTTGTTTGGACGGATTGCCTTGCGGAATCTTAATAAACGTGATTGTGGACCGGGTAGAGATCCTTGAACAAGTATATGTGGTCCGTTGACCTCTCCGTATTTCACGAATCCTCCTGATACACTCGCTTGGTCGTCGTTTCCTATTGAGATCAGGCGTTTATTATATTCAGTGCGTTGGTGATATCCAGTTTGACCTTGTTGAGGCACAGTTGATCTAACACGAGATGGGTTCCAAGGACCAAGATTTCCTATACGTCGCTTGTACCCTTGTCGGTAGTGTTTACCTTTTCTTTTTTGGACACCCCATCTTTTTACAGGTCCTTGGGTCCCTTTTCCCTTGGTTATCCCAGCTACATCAAGATAATCCCCTTCTAGAAAAATTTGCCCTATTTCGTGTGCACCTCCATCTCGTAAAAGATTAAAGGCGAAATCTAATCGTTCTGCGACTGAACCCCCACCGATTCTTGTTTCCATTATATCTGGTTTTTTCTTAGGTATGCCAGAAATTGAAGAAGGAATCGTATGGGTTATCATACGAACATCGGCTATTTTTCCCTGTTCGGAAAATTCTTGTAGGGCGGCAGATGCGCTATCGAAATTGGATGTTTTAGGGATAGGTATAGACCGGGATAAAGTCTCATGATGACTATCGATCCAAGCTTCTGTTAGAGGATATAATCCATAAGGAGTTTGTTGATATGCACGAACGGCAACTGCATGCATAGAAGGGGTTTCTACGATAGTTACAGGTATAGTTTGTTCTACTTCGAACAGGGGAGAATTTTGTTGATCGTTTGTTATGACTGCGTGAGTCATTCCAGCTTTGTAACCAGCAAATCCCTGTAGCTGTGGTTGGCCTTCGCTTGTTGGCCATGAATTGAATCGAGGGATATGATCCGCCGATCTTTTTCGGGGGCCGAATGCTAGTGAACCTTTTCTGGGTCTATGTGCGCCTGGCATGATTGTTTTATTTTTGTAGCGAAAGTAGTGCAAGAGAAGCCATCATAGCCTCTTCAGTGCGAACTGTTTCGCTGGCTTGGTTTGGGATTGTGTTAATCCAACAATCGAACCCAAAGCAATCTTTTTTTTGCTTAAGGGATATCTCGGGGTCAAATCCGAGAATTGTTGGTAGACCTCGACCAGGAGCCCCAAAGGCAACTGTCATTCCCTCGTTTTCCACTCGTGTTAGTATGCCAGTAAGGCTACTAATCGAGATTGGGTCACCATACCGAGAAGTTGCGATTTTGAGTCCTGCATCTTTACGGTTTAATGCAGACTCAATATCCACTGTTTCGACTAATATTCCCCGAGGGGGTTCTGGTAATAGTCGAGCCCGGACTGGATCTTCTGAAGAGACTCTGACAGATACGCGCTGCCCCAAAGCTACATCCATATTAGGAGGTACTATTAGGGAAATTGGGTTTTGCATTCCGCAAATTACCCAAACGCAACCATCGGGTCTGATCTGAGTCACGATTCCTTGTCTTAACGACTCCAAATCTTCTGATCCAGAGCCGGCCTGTGGTGAAGCCCTAAGAGGAGGTAATACTCCAGCATATGCCAATTCTGAGCGCTGCCCCCACATCTCTTTACGGAGATGAGGTGGGGTAACAGCGTATCCCAAAATCGTGCTGACGAATTCTTTGCCTAAATCGCCTACCCCATCAGGGTCTGGAAAGATGCCAATTCTGTCGACTTTAAATATGGTAGCAGCTCGTGCTATATATCCAATTTTTCTAGTCGCCATTCGCATATCTCCAGCCTCTCTGGCTAGCGAAGAAGGTATGAGAACTGTTCGAGTCATTACTGAGTCTTGGTTTGCATACCACTAGACTGTAGCGATAATTTCAGATCCCCGTCCGTATAAGCATCGCGCTTTGGTACACACCATGTGCCGCAGTCGCATGGAAAGTGTGTTTTGAAAGTATTGAAGATGGGGTTTATTTTAATTTGTTAATGTTATCTTATAGGAAACTAGTACCTGAAGAAGCATGCGAAAGAAGCAATAAACATCATAAGGTTTTTATGTATGACGAATTGGATTTCTTTTACTGGCGATAGTAGTGTAGTGGTATCACGTGACCTTGCCAAGGTCGCAACCCGGGTTCGAGTCCCGGCTTTCGCACTTCAGTGGGAGGTTCGGTTAGGGCGTTAAAATGACTCGGTAGATCGAGATTTGGTTGATTTTTCAAAATGTCAATGTTCGCCCCATGCGAGATATGATTTGATTGGGCATATAGAATTTAGTTTCTTATTAGAGAATATAAAATGAGATCTATTTCTTAGTTATCAATGACCTTCTGTGGAAAATATAAGCTATGACAACATAAGGAAAAAGGAAAACTGATACATAGTAAATTGAACGGATGCTATTTTCGGATAGTGTTCGGTTTAGAATTTTTGCTTGGAAGATAATTTTGTGGATATCATGCAAATACTTCATATCTAGATAGATTAGAACGGCGATGAAAAATCCTAAAATATATTGAAATCTTTGCGGAGAGAAATTTTGGGATAGGCTATTGGAATTGATTGTCGTTAGGACAATAGTTGACCCTGCAAAAAGGATTAGAATTAGATATAAATATTTATTAGAAACGGGTGTGTTTTTCATGTGTGATGTGTTTTTGGAGAAGGAGACATATATATGTTGTAGATATAAAACGTGTTAGATGAAAAATAATAAAATTAATAGTGGAGGATTTTATAAAAAAAGAAGGAAAGAAATGTCTAATGGTGGAAACTCAATTCCAATTAGTTTTGAATCATTAGAACGAGTGGCTAAAGAAAAACTCAAGGCTGGACCTTATGGGTATACTGCTGGCGGTGCAGGAGCAGAGCTAACTATGAAATCTAATAGAAGAGAACTTGATAGATACCATATTGTTCCGCGGATATTAAGAGATGTATCTAGAATAGATATGAGGATTCAATTGTTTGGAAAAATGCACCAAACACCATTGATTTTAGCACCTATTGGATCTCAGAGAATGTACCATCCAGACGGAGAATTGGGCACAGCTAGGGCTGCTATGAAACAAAATGTCCCTATAACTCTGAGTACCTGGTCATCTACGCCTTTAGAAATGGTTGCAGATGTCATGGGAGAAGTGGCTAAATTTTTTCAGTTATACTGGTTAAATGATTGGGAAGTTACTGCTAGTTTTGCATCTAGAGCTGAAAAGGCAGGGTATGATGCCATTTTCATTACATTGGATAGTCAAGGGCCGCCATGGCAACCGAGAGCTATGGAGGCAAATTATAGTATAAATAGCGAGTGGTCTACTGACAAAGATGCACCCAAAGCCATATTTCTTTCAGATCCCGTGGTAGCAGAAGCACTTGGTATTGATGAAAATATGTGGGATTCCCCTGAAGAAAATACAATAAAACAGATAAAATCTACATACAAATATAATACAAGCCTCACATGGGAAAGTATAGAGAAAATCAGAGAAGTTGTAGACATACCTATTGTTTTAAAAGGAGTTTTGCACCCAGAAGATGCAGAAAAGGCGCTGGACATAGGAGTAGAAGGAATAATAGTATCCACTCACGGAGGTAGGAGAATTGATGGTGCCATAGGAGCTGCAAGAGCTTTACCTGCAATTTCGGAGAAAATAAATGGAGAAATTCCAATTATATTTGATAGCGGAGTGAGGACAGGTGCAGATGTATTTAAAGCCATAGCTTTGGGAGCTACGGCGGTTCAGGTTGGAAGACCATATGCATACGGATTGGCAATTTCTGGTGAGCAAGGAGTATATGAAGTGATTGGGAACACACTTGCCGAATTGGAGAGCACGATGGGTGTTGCAGGATATAATAACATAAAAGAGATTCAGCAATCAGAAGCTTTGATTCATGATTGAAAATTGTTTGGAGTTTAAGAGTTTAATTACGGAAAACATTTAAAGAATTTCTAGCTCTTTTTGCTGATTCTCCCGCTGATTTGTCGAATGACTTTTCCTCACCTGCAAAAAGAATGTTTCTTGAAGAACTAACTAGACCTACTCCCTGAGAAGATAAGCAATTTTTTGCTGCAGATTCTAAATCGCCCTTCTGAGTCCCGATTCCGGGGACAAGAAATGGTAAATCGGGAGTGATATCTCTTAATCGTTGTAGCTCATTCGGGTGTGTTGCACCTACTACGAGACCCACATTTTTGTTTTCGTTCCATCCATTTGCCAGTTTGGCAACATGTTCGTAGAGAGGTATTCCAGTTGACAGTGTTAGATTTTGAATATCAGATCCGCCAGAATTTGAAGTTTTGCAAAGGACAAATATTCCTGCGTCGATTCTGGAGAGAAAAGGACTGAGAGAGTCCAATCCCATATAAGGATTAACGGTTATTGCATCCGCCATATCTAGTAATTTTGCATAATGACGTGCCGTATTTCCTATATCTGCCCTTTTTGCATCTAAGATCACAGGTATTCCTTTTCCGTGAGAATAAGCTATTGTTTCTACCAGAGATTTCCATCCAGATTCAGTTTCATAGAAAGCTAAGTTTGGTTTGTATGCTGCAGTGTATTGATGAGTTGCGTCGATTATACGTCGATTAAAACTCCACTGTGGGAGATCTTCTTCTTGAAGATGGATAGGTATTTTGGCAGTATCGGAGTCAAGCCCAACACATAAGATACTGTCTATCGAATTAATTCGATTGGAGAGTTGTTCGAAGAAAGTCATTTAATCTATAATGCACCTCACGGGGTAGAAATATATCGGAGCGAGTTGGAAGATGCAATGGGAAATATACCTATGAAATAGAAATAGAGTTGAGCTTTTATGCGGGAGAGTCCGACCGCTTCATTTTAATATATTGCGGGTTACGACTGCTGTATGCAATTTCAGGGTCGCTCTAGAAGGAAGCTTACGGGAGGACGATTGAGTGCTTTCCGTAAAAAGAGAAAAGCAGAGCTTGGTCGTTTGCCAGCTAATACTAATATTGGAACACCAAGGAGACAGGAGATAGATGCAAGAGGGAATAAGGGGAAAACTAGAGCCCTTTCGATCGACGAAGTGACAGTATCTAAAGGGGGAAAATCTGTTCTTGCAACGATTGAAAATGTAGTTTCTAATCCAGCTAATTTGAATTATGTTCGTCGAAATGTTATTACCAAGGGTGCAGTTATTGAAACAAGTGAAGGACTAGCTAGAGTGACTTCTAGACCTGGTCAAACTGGCCAAGTAAATGCTGTGCTAGTTGAAGAAGAAGGATTATAGACCCCCCAGGTTGAGAGGTATTGGGAGGAGATATCTTGTGAAAGAAGAAGTAGATCTTAAATCTGAGAAATATGAAAAGTACCGAGAGGCTGGAAGAATACTATCGATAACTCTTGCTGAAACTGTTAAAATGGTCGATGTGGGCATAACTCATTTAGAAGTAGTAGAATTTGCAGAAGACAGGATAAGAGATTTGGGAGGTGAGCCTGCATTTCCTGTGAATATTAGTATAAATGAAGAGGCATCTCATTCTACCCCGGGGAGAAATGAAAAAACTATTTTTGGGGAAGAAATGATTTGTGTAGACATTGGTGTTCACGTAGATGGTTGGATTGCAGATGCTGCAAAAACAGTGGACTTTTCTGGCAATCCTAAATTTGTTGAAGCGGTGGAGAAAGCATTAGATGCTGCATTGAAAATTACAGGGCCGGGAATAAGTGTTGGAGAGATAGGAGGAGAGATAGAAAGGAAGATTGGAGAATATGGATATAATTCTATAATTAATCTTTCAGGACATGGTGTTGACCAATATGATGCACACACAGATCCTAGCATACCAAATTGTTATGTTGAAACAAATACGGAAATGAAAATTGGAGATGTCATTGCAATTGAACCTTTTGTGACCGATGGGGTCGGAAAGGTTACAGAAGGTGGAAAGGAAGAAATTTTCTCTCTTGTTCAAAAACGCCCAGTGAGAGGGAAGAGATCTAGAGAATTGATTGAAACGATTGAAGAAAAATATAAAGGACTCCCATTTGCTTCAAGATGGATTGATGAATCATATGGAAAAGTATCACTGCAAAGATTGAAGATGGCCAGAATAATCAGAGGGTACCCCATTCTAAAAGAACAAAAGAATCGATTGGTGAGTCAAGCTGAACATACCGTGATAATTACAAAGAACGGGAATGAAATAACGACTAAATGATTCTTTTGGACAAAATAGGTTAGTTAAAAATGATTTTTGATGTAAATAGGATAGATATTTGGATAGAGATAGACTAAAGCTAACTTCTAGTATAGTACCATTTATGGACCAGCTATTTGCCCCTTGGAGAATGAAATGGGTTTCAAGAAACGGTTTGGATGACTTGTCAGATGGGTGTGTATTTTGCAACGTGTTCAAACTAGAAGATGATAAAAATAAAGGATTAATTGCAGAAAACAGACATGCATACGTTATTCTGAATAATTATCCATACAACCCAGGGCACTTGATGGTGATTCCAAAAGAACATGTTGGGTCATATGTTGAATTGGATGATGAAGTTCTTCTTGCACATGCTAAACTGAAAGTTAGAGCTCTGAAAGCATTGGAGGTTGCATTTGAGCCCCAAGGTTTCAATACAGGTATGAATTTAGGAAAAGGTAGTGGTGGGTCAATTAATGACCATATACACACACATATTGTCCCAAGATGGGAAGGGGATAGTAATTTTATGCCGGTTTTGAGTGACACTAAAATTATTGTTGAGGGCATGGAAGAAACATACTGTAAATTGCATGAAGCCTTCGCTGGACAGAAAGGAAGCAAATATAGAGGGGAAGATAGATCTATTTTAATAGAAGATTAGAGATTAATATCCAACAATCACGGGTCTTTATATTTAAGCAGTAGCTAGACTTGATCAGGAGATTATTAAAAATGAAAGATAGTGTTTTCAGAGAAGGATTATTTGAAGGAAAAAAAGTATTTGTAACTGGCGGTGCTACTGGAATGGGACTTGGATTTGTACAATCTTTTTTAGAGCATGGAGCAGAAGTTTTTATTGCTTCTCGTAAGGAGGACCGATTAGAATTTGCAGCGGAGAAAATGCTAGAGGATACTGGGGAGTCAATATTATGGAAAGTTATGGATGTCAGAGATGAAAAAAGTGTGAAAACTGCGGTTGATTTTATAGGAAATGAATGGGGACATTTAGATATATTAGTAAATAATGCTGCCGGAAATTTTGTTTGTCCAGTGGAAAATCTCAGTGAAAATGGGTGGAGAGCTGTCGTGGATATAGTCTTGGACGGGACATTTAGAGTATCCAAAGAATGCCTCCCATTATTAAAAAAGAAAGGAGGGTCTGTGGTGAATATAATTGCCAATTATGCCTGGAATTCTGCACCATATATGGGACATTCTGGAGCTGCTAAAGCAGGAGTGCTCAATTTGACTAGGACCTTGGCTTTGGAATGGTCAAAATATGATATTCGGGTGAATGCCATGTGCCCAGGAGTTGTACTTACAGATAGTGTGAAAGAAAATTTATTGCTTGATGAGTCTCTGTTGGAAAAATTTGAAAAATCAATCCCAATTGGAGGAATAGCAGATGTTGGTCAAATGGCTCAACAGGTGCTTTATTTGTGTTCTCCTGCGGCGGATGTCATAACTGGAGAAGTCCTAATTGCAGATGGTGGTCAATGGTTGGTTGGAAATATGTTTTATTCTATGGGGAATGAATTTTTTGGGTGAAATGAATATGAATTATAGAGGTTCGCCGAAAGCATAAACATGCTCTGATGCAACCACGCAGGATTCGAGAAAATCCCCTGGTTGGATAGAATAATCATCTGAGTTTTTTATAATTATTTGTCGATATGCTTCATCCCTACATTTCATAGACCCATTGGTCCCAGGTTCAACTGCAAGAAGAGTATGTTGAGTTCCAATCATAGATTGATAAGCACGAGATACTATTTCAAATTTTAATTTAGTCATTTCAACGGAACGTTGTTTTCGTATATTCCCACCTATTCCTTTTAGTTTTGCTGCATCTGTACCGGGGCGTGGGGAAAATCTGGTTATGTTAATTCGTATAGGTTCAACATCTCTGATTAGGTTTAGAGATTGGCAGTGGTCTGCATGAGTTTCAGTGGGGAATCCCACAATAAAATCTGTTGCAAGAGTCCAATAATCAAGTTGATTATTAAAAATTTCAATGATGTCTCTAAATTCTTTTACTTGGTGTTGCCGGCGCATGCTTCCAAGTACTTGATTTGATCCGGATTGGACTGGAGCGTGGATAAAATTATAGAGTTTTTCGTTCTGATAGAAGACAGAAGATAAATTTTCACAAATGCCATGTATTCCTTTTGGGTTTGCCATCCCCAATCTGACCCGGAAGTCTCCGGAAAGGTTGCAAATTTGATCAAGTAATTGATCTAATGTCCGCTCCCCATTATCCCACCCATATACGCCAGTATCTTGCCCAGTAATTCGTATCTCTTTCGCCCCAGCTTTTATTAGATTTCGTGCTTTTGATACGTTTTCTGAAATTGAAGGTGACTTTATTTTTCCAGTAGCGTGTTTGGTGATGCAGTAAGAACAATCTGACATGCAACCTCTAGCAATTGGAAGTATACCGATGACACCGTCCAAAATTGGAACAGTATCTAAGGTAGAAGTTGGACATTCACCATTTCCAACAGCGGTGGGGACTTCGTCCCATCCGCATACACGTGCTTGTACTCCCGCTTCGTGCATTAAATTTGGTTGAGCTAGTGCTAGGCAACCGGTTACTATTAAATCTGAGACCATAGTTTCTAGCTTTTTCGCTCTAGATATCATCAATTGCTCAGTTTTTTCAATTACAGTGCAAGTGTTTAAGATTGCTACATCGGCTAATTCGGGGGAACTTACACGGACGTGTCCAGCGTCACGCAACATCTGTTCTATTAATTTACCCTCCCCTTGGTTTGAGGTACACCCGTATGTTTCGATGTGGTAGAGTGCCATTAATAAATAGATATGTTACCAGAGTGAACAAAAACAAGATGGTATTTGATCGGGCAGTGTCGTAAATGATTTTATGTTTCGTGTGTAAAAAGTTTTATGCAGGTTCTTCCGTTAGATTTCATACTCCCCCCGGTGCCATATATAATTTTTATTTTGGGTTTTGCCTGTTTGATTGCATTTATTCTTTGGAAAATTGGAATCGAAATAAATGAGAAAACTATTGTCGCTTTGGTCCCCTGGATGGCATTTGGATCAAGTTTAAGAGTGTTGAGTTTAGTGGGAATCGCACCGGGGGAAATGAATTATTTTTTGGGCAACCCAATAGTATACATAACGACATTTATTATAGGAGGGATTGTTTGGTCCGTGGGGGCCCATTTTGGGGGAAATTCACGGGTAGATCAGATCGTTTTTGCAGGGGGGTCCATATGTTTTGTAGGAGTCATTGGAATTATAACTTCCAATGGTCTGAGTCATTCATTGTGGCCATTTTTTGGTTTGATTTTATCCATTTTGGTATCAGTTGGAGTATGGAAAATTATACAATATAAGAAATCGGAGATACCAATTGCATTGGGAAGTACGGGTTTTTTATTGGTTTTGGGACAGACTGTTGATGGAATTTCCACAGCAATTGGTATTGACATACTAAATTTTAATGAGCAAACTCCAATATCCAAAATTATAATAGATTTCGCAGCGGGATTGCCCTCAAGTGACATAATAGGTGCCGGGTGGTTGTTTGTGTGTGTTAAGATTGGTTTAGCAGTGTATATGGTCGTTCTATTTACAGAGTACATAAGAGAAAAACCTTTGAATGCAAGAATTTGTTTAATAATTATGATTGCAGTTGGTATTGGACCTGGAATCCATAACCTGATACTTTATTCGGTGGCAGGATGAAATAAAAATATGAATAAACAACCGCACTTGCTAGTTGGAAAGGGGGAAGTAAATGAAATTGCATTGCTCCCAGGAGATCCAAATAGAGTGGAATTGTTTGCTAGGCTGGGGGATGATTTTGAAATTATTTCAGAGAATAGAGAATATAAAATTTGTAATGTCGAGTATAGAGGGGAAAATATAACTATTTGTTCTACAGGTATTGGGTGCCCTTCTGCTGCAATAGCCATAGAAGAACTTTATAGAGTGGGGGTTAAAAAAATGATCCGTGTGGGAACCGCGGGTGCAGTTCAAAGAGGGATTAATATTGGAGAGTTAGTGATAGCAACTGGAGCAGCTAAAGAAGAGGGGACAACGAAAAGGTATGAGCCTGAAACATATCCTGCGGTTGCCCACCATGAAATTGTTTCAGCATTAATAGAATCTTCAAAAAGGCATGGAGTTGAAGTTCATGTTGGTGCAGTGGTAACTGATGATGCGTATTATGCTGAGACTCAAGAATATATTGAAAAATGGAAAAATGCGAGATTACTTGCTGTGGAAATGGAGACTTCAGTTGTTTTAACTTTATCGAGGAGATTGGGGATTCAAGCTGGTGCCATACTTACAATAGATGGTAATCTGATAGAAGGATCTAAAAAGGGCGAAACAGAAGAAAAAGAATTTTCATCGGAACTGGTAGATAAGATTAATAAAATGGGACAAATAGCACTAGATGCAGGAATATCGATTTAATATAAGGTGGTAAAGATATGAATTTAAAATGGAAATTATTCGCTAATTTTGCAGAGGTTGCAGGGATGAGAGAAATCGAAATAGAGACATATAAGGGGTTGACAGTGGAGAATGCTATGGAGAGTCTTTTTGAACGTATACCAAAACTAAGAGAAGAAATATTTGATGAAAATGATAGAGTTTACGAACATGTAAAAATCCTGCATAATGGGGGAGAAATTAAACAGATTAGATATAATGAAACTATAGTATTTGAAGGAGATGAATTGGCTGTGATTCCACCTATGAGCGGCGGATAGAAATATCATACATCATATCCAGGGCCTAGATGGATTAGTTATCTCACCTACAATAGATTTCTGCATTGCTTTGGAGGGATTATTGGTATTTGCAAGTACCCACATCAATTTAACTTTTGCAGTCCCAGGTAAGAGGTCTTCGCCTTCAATTATACCTATATTGAGTAAATCCCTACCAGTATCGTAAACGCGAGAGCAAACCCGCCCCCGAATGCATTGACTTGTCATGACAATGCATGTGCCATTCTCGATGAGCGAAGAAAGACAAGGGATAAAATCGGTGTGTATGTGTCCCAATCCAGTCCCTTCAATTATAATGCCAGATTTACCAGAGCAAATATCGAATAGTTTTACATCCATTCCAGGAGTGTATTTGATTAGTTCTACGTTTAAATCTAGATCTGATTGAAGTGAAGGTTGGAGTTCCCCTCTTTTTGTATATTGCCTTCTATAGGTAACAAGACGTGTCTTGTAATCTACCTCACCGAGAGGGAGGTTGCCTATAGTCTCGAAAGCACTACGTTTAGAAGTATGATTTTTTCTAGATCTAGTTGCCCTATGAAGAGAACAATGATCATCCGACTCATTGGAATGCATGCAGATAAGCACCTCAGCACAATTCGATTTGGCTGCTTCGACCGAACATATAACATTTACTAGATTATCGCTTGAAGGGCGGTCGGATGATCGTTGACTTCCAGTGAAAATTATTGGGATAGGGCTCCTAATCATAAAAGAAATTGCTGACGCTGTGTATTGCATTGTATCAGTACCATGCATGACTATAATTCCATCTGCCCCAGATTCTATTTCCTCAAAGATTACTTTGGCTAGGTCTTGCCATATTGAAGGTTCCATGTTTTCTGACAAAATATTTGCCGCGACTCTTCCACGGTAATTTGCCATTCCAGATAAATCTGGTATTGATCTAATTACATCGGCCACATCGAATTTTGAGGCAACTGCACCGGTTCTATAATCAACTGTAGAAGCAATTGTTCCACCGGTGCTGATAAGAGAAATTAGAGGGAGTTCATCGTCGAAAGATATGTTTGAGATTTGATCAGGTTTTGATTCTTGTGTGAATGAATTTTCAGAAGATGGTTTAACGACAATAATAGAAGCCCCTTTAGCAGATATACCTATATTATAGCCCCCAGGTAATTTTAGAAGTAAATAGTCAGAGTTGGCAGAGGGTAGAAGAATACCTTCATATTCGGTTCCATTTTGAGAAATACAAACTTGGTCTCCAGGATTCATTTTTAGTTAAGTCTCCAAGTGCTTTCTCTAGTTTTGTTGATTAAACCAACTTTCTCTAAAATTTCAAGACGTTCGAAGAGTATAAGTGGAGAGATATTGAACGTTCTAGAAATGTCATCTTCATGCATGGTGTCTTTTTTTGAAAGGGCTAAAAGGATACTAGCATCTGTGTTGTTTGCCCCCCCAAGTGATGAAGATAAATTATCTAAAAGTGTGATTATTTTTCCATGAACCCAACGTTGGGCTATAGAAAGTTCTTTTTCGATTTCTCGTAGTTCCCGTAATTGTGATGCTGCCAGGGTTATATTAGAAGATATTTTTTGGGCATGGTCCGAAGATGTGGAAATATTTTCAAGTGGGTGACTTTCAGATATTAGAAGGGGCATGGTTAATGAAATATACTGGCAAGAAGATATATCAAGACTATGGCGTGCTGGATAGGCACGTTTCATTCCGAATTTATAAGGCGAAACTGTGACCTCTAATCTCATGTTTTGAGCTATATGGAAATATTTTCTTCTCTGATTATCATTTTGGATTTCAGAGGGTTTTTTCACGATGAGTCCGGATTCTTCTAGCATTCTTAAGTGACCTATTACAGCTTTTGGACTAACTTCAAGATGTTCTGAAATTTCAGTTACATAACAGGGTTTTTGAGAAATTAGATTTAATATACGACGCCGATTTTCATTTCCCAGGAGATTTAATAATTCACCAGCATCCATCAGATTATAAGAGTACAATGTTGCCGAATCGTCATAAATATGCACTATCTTTTTGTTTGAATGAATTGATCAGACTATGTCAATTTGGATTTGAATTGTACTTCAAAATAGATTACAGATGATTATTTAAAATAATACTGCGATTTTTATGTAAGTGGTTTTTATAATATGTATGAGTGGCGATTACATTGTAGATAGTGATGCTCACTATTTGGAGTCCCTACCTGAACTTGCAGAATACATACCAGATGGTAATCCATTCAAGGAACGTTTTAAAAGAAGCCCGGGTAAAATGTTCCCTTCGGCTGGTTACCCAGATCATTATATGTATGGCAGGATACAACGAGAAGAGGTAGGATATCTTCGGGGTGAAATGACTCCTGAAGATATTCCAATTGCAATGGACATCATAGGTGCAGACGACATAATTGTAATTACGCAGAAAATGCTTTCGTTTGCCCGATTGGGCGGGGATGATGAGAGGCCTGAATTAATTACTAATGCGTATGCAGACTACATGTTAGATAAGGTGGTAAATCCAAATGAAGGTATACATGCATTGTTGGTTCTTCCATACCAAGATCCAGAGAAAGCTGTAGATTTGATTGACAGGTGTGGAGGGGAGGCCGGGTTTGCAGGTGCATGTATGATATGCGGAGGTCCAGAACCTCCGTTTGGGAATAGGAAATATGATGGGATTTATCAAGCGTGTCAAGATGCAGGATTGCCATTAGTTTTTCATGCAGGGGGAGCTAGCCTTGATTATTTTTATATCAAGGGGTATGAGAAATTTATATCCACGCATACACTGGGATTTTTATGGAGTAATATGTCTCAATTGGTGAGTCTAGTTATTCAAGGAGTTCCAGAAAAATTCCCGGATCTTAAAATAGTTTTTCAAGAATCGGGGATATTGTATGTTGCGTCTTTGATGGCTAGATTGGATGCAGAATATCTTAAAAGAGCTTCTGAAGTGCCCATATTAACTAAGAAACCTTCAGAATACATGGCTGAGTTTTACTATGGCACTCAACCACTAGATGAACCAAAAAATATTTCATATTTTGAAGCAGCGATAGAAGAGATGGGAGGAGCTAGTCAATTGCTATATTCATCTGACTATCCGCATTGGGATTATGACCCACCTAGTTCGATTACAAAGATACCATTCTTAAGTGATAAAGAAAAAAAGATGATACTTGGTGAGAATGCTAAAAAGGTGTTTAGGATATGACAGAAAAAATAAGACTTTGTGGTATTGATGAAATTGAAATTGATTCGAAAAACATATATTCACTAAATGGAGGAATCGAGATAGGTATTTTCAATATTAATGGAGAGTACTATGCCATAGAAAATAAATGCCCTCATAGAGGAGGGCCCATATGCAAAGGACAAATGCAAAATGAAATTAAAGCTAATTGGAATGGCCCAGGTATGAGAATTAAAGAGAGTGTTTCTTCAGTTCCAACAATAGCTTGTCCATGGCATGGATGGGAATTCAAAATTGAAACTGGAGAACATATTGGAGATAGTAAAATCAGTGTTAATACATATAAAGTCATTATAGAAAATGAAAATTTGTATGTAATGGTTTGATGGAAGTGCCATGGAGTTATTTGAATGGTCGAAGATGGGATTAACAAAGTGTTTATAGGACACTGAAGGATCAGTATGTAACATTCAAATAATGAGTAGTTTCGACATATTCGTATTAGAAATTTAAAATAAGAAACCAAATCTCCATGAATTATAAAAAAGAAACAGAAGTATTTAGAAAATATGAATTGCCAGATGTACAGGCAAAAAAACCAGAAATAGGGATTGAATTGAATAGAGTAGGGGTCAAGAATGTAAAGAAACTTATAGAGATAAATCGCCCAGGGAATAGACCTTATATATTAATGGCTACATTTGAAGCGTTGATAGATTTACCAGGTTCCAGAAAGGGTGCAGATATGAGTAGAAATATGGAAGTTATAGATGAAATACTAGAAATTGCTACCCGAAAAAAAACATTGAAGATTGAAGATATTTGCAGAGATGCAGCAGATTTATTATTAGATAGACATGAATATACAACTTGTGCAGAAGTTAGTATGGAAGCTGAATTTTCAGTGCAAGAAAAAACCCCAGTGACAGGTAAAAAAACTCAGCATACTGCGGTCATTATTGCTAAGGCCGTTTCAACTGAAAATAAGAAATATGGAGAGATTGGTGCGAGAGCAACTGGGATTACGGTTTGTCCGTGCTCTCAGGAGATGATGTCTAGTAGAGCAAGAGAAAAATTATTTAGTCTAGGATTGGAAGAACAAGAAGTGGAAGATTTTTTGAAAGAGATTCCACAGGCAGGTCACTCTCAAAGAGGTCATGCCACTATTAAATTTGAGAGTGGAAATCTGATGGATGTTAATGTGATTGATCTAATTGAGATTGCTAGAGGTAGTATGAGTTCTAAAATGTTTAATTTGGCAAAAAGACCAGATGAAGATTACATGACATACCATGCCCATATTAATGCCATGTTTGTAGAGGATTGTGTCAGAAAAATGGCAAGAAAAGTGGTTGATGAGTTTCCAAATCTGGAAGATGAAACAATTGTTACAATGATGCAGTCTAATGATGAATCGATTCATCAACATGACGCGTATGCTGAGCGCATTTCTTCATTGGAGAAATTAAGAGAAGAGATTGGTAAAATTTAGAAATCGGATGTAACCATGAAAAGTAATAAAAATAGTTTTAGATATAGATGGAAATTGCTTTTATTAATACCTTTGATGGACATCTTAGTATTGGTCAAACTTGCAAATAAGATAGGTATTGGATTGACCATAATTGTAGCACTTGTAACTGCATTTATAGGACTTTTATTAGTTCGATCAGAGGGGAGCCATATGGTTAGAGAGATAGTTAAAAAAATTGAAAATGGAGAGAATCCAGGGGGACAAATTCTAGATGGTGTGTTTATTCTAATAGCGGGTGTTTTTTTGTTGACTCCAGGGTTGATAACAGATTTTATAGGGTTTATATTAATTTTACCTCCGACAAGATACCCCATAAGAAAAATAGTAAGAAAATGGTTAGAGGCACATTTTTACAATCCTAATCCCACAAATGATGAAGAATATATAATTGATGAAATGGGAAATATGAAAGGAAATTTTCGTTGGTATAGATAAGAGAACCCTTATAAAATGTCGATCGCTTACCTCAGAATGGCGGGGGATATTTTGGGCCAATAGCTTAATCAGGTAGAGCGCCACTCTGATAAGGTGGAGGTTCCCGGTTCAAATCCGGGTTGGCCCACTATTGGGACATGTCAGAAACTACCTATTTTTATGGAGTTTCTAGAGTATATCTGGTCAATTGAGATGACCCTAACTGTGCAAAAAATAAGAATGAATAGATCACGAAAACTATGAAAATTTCCATTATATTTGATTGAGGTTTGGTTCCCATATATAATAAGATATATGGACATAATAGAAGGCAGTTTAAACACCACGGATTGAAGAATTATTTGAGACATAATGGAAAATACTAAAATGGGGTTTGTATGTGTTGGTAATTCGAATGAAAGTCAGATAGCAATGACATTTAATGGAGAAGAAATAGAATTCAGAAATTATTTTAAGACAGAGGATAACATATACAGAATGGTTGAAAATAGAGTTGCAAGAGAGTTATCAGATGAAGAATGGAAAACAAGATTGACTGATGAAGAATACCATATTTTAAGAGAGAAAGGTACAGAAGCTGCGTTTAGTGGAGAGCACCTAAAAACGAATGGAGAGGGCATGTTTAAATGCGCGGGTTGTGGGGAAAATCTATTTAATTCTGTGGATAAATTTAAATCAAAGACGGGTTGGCCAAGTTTTACAGATTTTATAGAAGGAAAAGTGAAATTATATGCAGACTGTAGTCATGGTATGGATAGAATAGAAGTGACATGTAGTAACTGTGATGGGCACCTAGGCCATGTATTTGATGATGGCCCAATGCCAACAGGAAAAAGATACTGTATTAATTCAATATCATTGAAATTTTGATCTGAGTATGAGATACTATTAAGCAAAAGTTAAAGAACATAACAGAAGAGTAAGGAGTAATGAGTATATTTTTTCCAATACCACTACTAGATGATTTTCTTGTCAATTACAATCTTGGTCAGGTGATAATATTGATGTTCGTCCTATCGCTTCCGGTGGGATTCGTGTTCGGATCTAGGAAAATAACAGCTATAAATATCATTGTGTTTGGACTACTGTTACTGATAGCCCCATCAATCGGAGGGGGTTCGGTTTATTTTGGTTATTTGGGAATTATATTGCTAGTTTTGGGTCCAATAATATACGCAATTTCTGAATGAACATATATAGAAAGTTAAAGAATTAAAAACCAAGAGATTGAAAACGAATGTTTTTTCATTTGGGAAATGAAACTGAAATGGAATAATGGAAGCCATAATACACACAACAAAGGGAGATATTAAAATAAAATTGTTCCATGAAAAGGTCCCTAAGACCGTGGAAAATTTTGTGAAACTAGCAACAGAGGGGGTAGATAAGTATCCAGATAGAGTTCCATTTTATACAGATATAAAGTTTCACCGGGTGATTGATGATTTTATGATCCAGACAGGATGTCCACTTGGAACTGGAACGGGGGATGCAGGTTATAAATTTAAGGATGAGTTTGGCCCAGGATTAAAACACAGCAAAGCAGGGATTTTGAGTATGGCAAATAGCGGACCTAATACAAATGGATCTCAGTTTTTCATAACATTGGCACCTTGTGGTCACCTTGATGGAGCCCACTCTGTTTTTGGAGAAGTAATAGAAGGTATGGACGTTGTTAAAGCAATTGGAAGTTCGGATACAACTCATGGGGACCGACCAGTTGAAGATATACTATTGAAAAATATAGACATATTCGCTTAACGAAAGTCATTTTCTTTAGGAGGACATTTGATTTCATTAAGGGAGGGTAGCCAAGCCAGGCCAAAGGCGTCGGACTTAAGATCCGATCATGTAGGTGTTCCCGGGTTCGAATCCTGGCCCTCCCACTTAGGGGAAAAGGTAGAAACCATCAACGAAAACGTCCGTTTTTTCATGAATGGCTGATTTTCAGGGTTTCTTTTAATTATTTGTGGTTTCTATATGGCGAAGTTCATTACTGCCCCCCCCCTGCATTGAACAAAAA
>Ga0209402_10000461_pt1 | contig 48866 bp, 51 predicted proteins | sample ArcticOcean_MG_C_3_FD_187437 | JGI IMG/M metagenome (GOLD analysis project Ga0209402, IMG submission 187437) | Marine microbial communities from western Arctic Ocean - ArcticOcean_MG_CB8_126 (SPAdes) (version 2) | ecosystem: Environmental > Aquatic > Marine > Oceanic | place: Arctic Ocean... | reverse complement strand
TCGTAAACCATGGTTACTACCTCCATCAATCCATATGGATCATTTAGCCATTTAGATTAGAATATATCTATCATACTATTATTTGCGCCCAAGGCATCAACTCAACGAAATATCTATTGACTAAAGGTGTGCCACAAATATATGTTAGCAATAGAAATATGGATTGGAAAAGGAGCTTGTTATCCTTTATGAAAAATTTTGTTCTTGCTACAACGAAGCTGGTGCAGAAATAGCCTGGAATCGCACATTCACGTTCTTGGATAGACAACTCAAACGTTGACACTCTGAGTGACTGAGAAAAATGGCAACCACAACAATCGTATATGACAATAATGTGTCTGAGACAACAGTCGCTATATCTGAAGGCGACAACCTGTGGCTACCCATCGATACCCTACATAATTCCACCGACTGGGAACTAACGCCTGAAGGTGCCTGCATAGGAACTATGTGCATCCCTATTCCTACAGGACGCGAGGAAGAGTTTTTCGCGAAGGAAGAAAGCTTATTCAACCTTGCAGCTTTGGAGCGACATATGGGTCGGCCTATCCTCCATGACGAACCCCACTCTACTTGGCTGTTTGGCCGAAGCACCACCACACACGTAGGTTTCCAGAATCCAATACAAGCACCAGACTTCACGCTCCCAGACCTCCAGGGAAATCTCTACAGTCTTAGTGATTTCAAGGGGAAAAAAATCTTCCTGGTCTCATGGGCCTCATGGTGAGGATGCCGCCTTCAACTGCCAGTCTGGCAGCAACTGTATGAAGAGCTGAAAGACAAGCAATTCGTAATAATATCTGTAGCCTTAGAAACTGGTGGGGCTGCCTCTGCTGCAGAATGGATACAGAATGCAAATCCTACTTATCCCTGCCTCATCGATGAACATCATACCGTGGCCGAGCTGTACGGCATGGTTAATGTTCCTAACGCAGTCTGGATCGATGAGGAAGGAAGAATCGTCCGCCCTGCCGAACCTGCCGGAGTCAGCGATGCCATTCGATCCAGAAACCGAAAGACAGGACAACTTCCAAAGAAATTGGCAAGGTTAATCGAACATCGACGCAGCTTCTACTACAACGCCATTCGTGATTGGGTAGAAAAGGGTAGTGCAAGCATATACTCTCTCCCTTCAGAAGAAGCACGCAACCGTATAAGCCAGAACTCAAACGATGATGACATGGCAGCCGCTAACTTCCGCATGGGTGTGCACCTTTACCAAAAGGGCTTTGCAAAGGATGCGAAACGCTATTTCGTTGAAGCCGTACGACTGAAACCTAAAAACTGGACCTACAGAAGACAAATGTGGAATTTGGATCCAGAAAGCGATGCGAGAGAACTGTTCTGGAAAACTGTGGATGCACTAGGAGATAGACCGTATATCCAGCCCATCCAGATGGAGGATATCCCTTAGGCAGGTGTGAAACGGGGAAGGGTTATCCCCTCCGACACATCATCAAAGACAACTTTTACGGGCATATCAATAACAATTTCCTGATCCGGTATACCAACGATATTGCTCATGATTTTTGGACCCTCTTCCAACTCAATATAGGCAACGTTATAAGGCACATCCAGATCGTAAGATCTAAAATAAGACCGATGGAAAATAACCCATGACCACACCTTTCCCCTACCAGACATCAAGGCCCATTCATACTTTGCCCCAAGACATTGTGGACAATTTGCGTAAGTCGGAAACCAGACATGCTCACAAGAAAGGCATTTTTGCAGCCTCAACTCATGCCTACTAGTCGCATCCCAAAATGGTCTCTCAACCGCGGTAATCTCTGGTAAAGGTTTTTGATACTTATTCACGATATCTCCTCAAAATATGGGAGCTCGCAATATGAGCCATACAAATATACTGGACAATCTCACAATCAGGGACCTGCGCTTCTCCCCGTTCACCACGAAGTTGACGAACTGCCTCAATGTGCATAGCCCAACCTTGCATGTAACTTTCAGAAAGGTGTCCTCCGCTCGTATTTATTGGTAGTTCCCCACCAACCGTAATGCGACCATCCTGAACAAAGTCTAAGCTTTCACCCCTCGGGGCATAGCCAAAATATTCGAGAGCAAAGAGTACTGCAGGAGAAAAATGATCGTAAATCTGGAGGCAATCTACATCTGCTCTATCAATCCCAGCTGCAGGATAAATTCGTTGAGCAATGGATTCCATTTCAGTTTGAAAACCATCGCCCTGTATAAAGTGATCGGTCAGGCTAGTTCCACCCACGGTTGCACTAACATATACAGGAGGTTTTCTTAGAGTTTTCGCACGTTCAGCACTCGTGACAATAAATGCGACCCCACCATCATTAATTAAACAGTAGTCGAATAAACGAAGGGGCTCTGCAATCCATTTCGCTTTTTTATAATCCTCAAGAGACATCGGGTCCTTCATAACTGCATATGGATTCATCGCAGCATGCTTTCGGTTTGATACGGCAACTGCGCCTAATCGTTCAGGTTCTTGAATTCCATACTCTTCACAATAACGGCGCCACATCATAGCCCAGGAAGCGCCAGGTGAAGTAAAACCATATAGCGTATCGAAAGCCCCACTCTGTTCTCTCTCTCCGCCATAAGTAGCGCCAACAGAACGTCCATTATTGCCATAAACACAGGCAACGACATTAGCGAGCCCTGAATGTATCAACATGACGGCATACTGAAGAGCCATACCGGAAAATCTGCCTCCACCAGGAAGAATACTCGCATAGTTAATATGGTGAAGCCCAAGCATATCGCAAAACTGAGTATAATCAGGTATTCTGCTGACCAGAATCCCATCTATGTCATCTTTGGTTAATCCTGCATCATCGATCGCCATTTTTAGGGATTCCATACCTAGGTCATAGCTACTTCGTTCAGGATCGAGATTCCGATACATCGCCCCGAAATCTGTATTCCCAACACCTACGATTGCGGTTTTATCACGAAGGTCTGCGAGATTACCCATCTAATTGATTCCTATAACCCTCTTAGCATTCTTGTTAGATATAAGTTCTTTCTCATGAGAAGTCAATGAAAGTGTATCTGTCAGCTTTGAATACAAAACAGGGTCATTCATTGGGAAATTGGTTCCCCAAAGAACCTGTTCTACACCACATCTTCGAATAAACTCAACTAGTTCCTCTGACTGCCTCCCTCCAGGCTCATCTAAATTATTAAGCTGACCTGAAATATCTGTATAAAGATTAGAGAATTTGCTGCATAATTCAAACATATCATCATTATAGCCATGGCCTAAATGAGCCAGAATAAGTTTCAGATCAGGGAAGTCCCGCAAAGCATCTGCAAAGTATTTAGGTCTGCCCCAAGCATCCTTGCCACTTTCTTCTCCAGGGCCTCCTCCAGCCTGACTAAGCATCGGAATACCCAACCTGCTGATTTTTTCATAAACCGGCCACAAACGCTTGTCGTTACCATAGATGCCCAATGCTAGAGGAACAATCTTGACCCCTTTACATCCTTTCGATGCCTTGTCATCAATCTCTTTTATTAAAGTTTCCTCGCTCATATATACAGGATCAAGCCCAGCAAAAGCCAAAAGTCGTGGATCTTTTTTAATCTCTTCGCAAGCCCATTCATTATTGATAATCATCCGCTGCACTACGAGATCTTTCGTCTCACGTTCGATTGTTTCACGTTTCACAGGATCGTTAGGAAGTGTACCCATCCTATTAATCTGGGCCTCATACATGAAACGGGTAGGCGTGTACATCAACATGACAGAGTGGGAAATCCCGCCCTTGTCCATCAATCTAAAAGTTCATCTATCGTGCCTGCCCGTTCTACTTTACGGTCTGCAGATATACCTTTCTGCCACCGAACACCTCGCTCAGGAGAGGCAAAAGTATGTGTATGAACATCTATGATCTCAAAAACAGCCATAATTGTCCCTCCAAAAATCACTATGCCATCACAATACTACCAACATCTACAATGTTCTATGGCACAATTACCGTTCTCCCAAAAACTTTTCGGTTATCCATCTTTTGAGACGCTTCGACGATATCGTCAAGCGAAAACTCCTCAAATATCAACTTGACCTTACCCGAACGCACCATTTCCATTGACTCGATAAATTCGTTCATACGAGTCGCAGCTGAACCTGTGATGATAGCCTCTTTACCCAGTACTATCGCAGGATACACCCCTACTTTTTGACGATAGATCTGCCCAATAAATACATATCTCCCATTACGGGCAAGAGGACGAAAACAGTTACTAAAGACATCTGGGTGTCCCACAGTATCAATAACTACTTGTGGCTCCTTACCATCATTAGCATCAATAATGTCCTGCCAATAGCCGGAATCCTGGGTAAGTACTACCTGATCAGCACCAAGATCTTTCAGAAAGTCTACCTTGTGAGGAGAGCTAGTAACTGCAATGGAATATGCTCCGAGTGCCTTGGCTACTTGAAAACCATGAACGCCTAATCCCCCACCTGCTCCTGTAAAGACCACTGTTTCTCCATGACGTACATTTGCCGAATTCTTAAGAGCTCTCAGACAAGATCCTATCGCACAAGCTACAATTGAGGCGCCTTTTAGATCCACCCCTTCTGGCACTTTGATAAGCACTTGATCGTCAAGGGCAACATATTCGGCAAATCCTCCCCGAGAATAACGGTTCTCCGAGCACTGCAAATCTCTCATCGAACGACACTCTAAACACCTCCCGCAACTCACGTGTTGCTTGCTAGCAACATGATCTCCTTGCTGGAAATAACTAACTTTTTCACCAACCTCGGTCACGATCCCTGAAATTTCATGACCAAGAATAGCGGGCATTTTTGTCCGGGTAATCCCGGTTCTGTCGGAATAGTCGTGGCCACACATGCCCGCTCCTACCACTTTAACCAGCACCTGATTAGGGCCAAGCTTCGGCAATGGCACATCTTCTAAGATTAGAGCCTCCGGACCTCCTATTTCGTACAATACAGCTGCTTTCACAAGTTTCATCTCCCCCTTTTAAGTTATCCAGTATGCACACCGCGGATTATAACCATCGTCTCTGTTAATTAGAAGCTGTAAAAATATACATCTTTGTTTTGTATGCTAGAATGATTTTTATTATATTCAAGAGTATCGCGCCTTTTTGTACGAATATATAATCAGCTTCCTAAAGGGGATTATCGTATGTTAACTAGTAAAAAGCGCATAGCGAATTGGCACTATGGCCCCTCCCTTCTATACGCAATGATATTGCTTATCTTCTTTACAGGCACTGCTTGTAGTGGCGGCGGAGAAACTACGGCCGCAAAAAAGATAGATGTGCCTATATTGTCAATGAACGATTCTGGCCAAACAGGGAATGCCGTTTTAAGAAATAGCGGACCAACAAGCACTGAAGTACACATACGAACGAACCGTGTTGGAGCTAGTTTCGGAGACGCTCAGAACGTTGCTATCTATCAAGGAACATGCGATGCCCTTGGTACACGGGCACATGAAATTAAAGACATCCTCTATGGAGAATCTGAGCCCCCAACTAGGGTAAAAGCCTCTATGAGTGATCTCAGGACTGGAAACTTTGTTATTAACGTACATGCTGGAGACGATTGGGAAAGTAAATCCACAGCTTGTGGAGTTATCCCCTCAACAATATAATAGCAAAGTTCATCTGAGTTAATTATGGATAGTTCTTATCTATCTGTGACCGATCTATGACATAGGGCGAAAATACTCTTTTGCTATATATCAGCTTTTTTAGAAGCTCATCCGTCCGAAGACTGTATTGAAAGGATAAATACATGGGTCGGAAAATCGTGCAACTAAACCTAAATCCCGTCGATCCGATTATAGCCCAAAGGATTTTCGATGAAATCGATGCGAACTTGATAGTGGCAAACTGCACAACTGAAGAAGAGGTTATTGAAGTAGCGCGTGACGCAGATGCAATTATTAGGGCTGGCGGCCCATTGAATGGGAACGTGCTAAAGATGCTCCAGAAGTGCCAGATTATCAGCTGCTATGCCATAGACATCGATAACATAGATATAGAAGTAGCGACTGAAAGAGGTATCTGCGTTTCATATGCTGTCGATGCAACGACAGAAGAAGTGAGTGATCATGGAATGGCCATGATGCTATCCCTAGCACGGAAATTGCCGCTGTATGATGCGTTAGTGAAATCTGGTCTCTGGAAGGATGATAATAAAGCGATGGTGAATCTGGGAAGACCTCTAACACGTACTCAAAACCTAACGGTTGGTTCGATAGGATTTGGTCGTGCAGCTATAGCTTTGGCAAGGAAATGTCAGGGGTTCGGAATGAGGTTCTTAGCGTATGATCCAAACAAACCCCAAGGTTTCAATAGTAAACTAGGTGTAGAACTAGTACCTTTAAACCAGGTTCTTCAAGAATCGGACTTCCTCCATATGAATGTCCCTTTAACACCAGGAACTCACCACATAATGGGAATAGAGGAATTTAAAAAAATGAAACCAACCTCTTATATTATAAACTGCACAGCACGTGGAGCAATCATTGACGAAACAGCATTACATTTTGCCCTTAAAGAGAACTTAATAAAAGGTGCCGGGCTAGATATGCTTGAGGACGGGCCAACCAAACGCAGTCCTCTATTTGATCTCCCAAACGTTATCCTTACTCCACATGTTGGCCACGTCTCTGATACATCCTACAATGAAATGGAGCAGCGGGTCTGTAAGGAAGTGGTAAGCTTTTTCCAGGGAGAATGGCCACCGATCGTAGTCAATCCAAAAGTAAAAGACAAGCCACACTTTCAAAATATGAAACCTTAGGTATCTTCCCTTAAGAGACCCCTAAGGAATTGTATAGTGTCTTCCAATAAGACCAACGTCGCTTCACCTTCGCTTCTGACCTTGACTTCTACAGAGTTTCCGCGAATCGTTCGCGAACTAATCACAACTCGAACTGGAATCCCCATGAGATCAGCATCTGCAAACTTCACACCTGCAGCCTCATACCGATCATCATAAAGCACTTCAAATCCCTTCTTTAAAAGATGTTTGTATAGCTCATTGGCAGCATCACGTACAGTCAAATCTTCTGAATTCAATACAATAAGATAAATCTGGTACGGTGCGATTGGAACCGGAAATATAATTCCTCTTTCATCATGGTTCTGTTCAATCGCAGCGGCTAGTAAGCGTCCTATCCCAATTCCATAGCACCCCATCATAACCGGTTGTTCATTTCCCTCTTGATCAACGTATGTCGCACCCAATTTCTCACTAAAAGAGGTTCCTAATTTAAAAATGTGTCCTACTTCTATCCCTCTCGTTGAGTCAAGAGGTGCATTACAAAGGGGACATCCATACCCATCGCGAACTAAAACAACGTCTTTGATTACATCTACAACAAAATCTCTGGGATAGTTGACATTGGCTAAGTGATACCCAGATTTATTCGCCCCAACAATAAAATTGGATCCAATTTGGATAGATTTATCTGCAATATTTAAAATACCTTTCAAGCCTACCGGAGATACATATCCCGCGACTGATCCCGTATTAAGGATCTCTTCATCAGTAGCTAAACGAACCTCTGAAGAATTCAAAATATTCTTCAGTTTTACCTCATTGACCTCAAGATCTCCTCGTATAGTAACTAAAGCCAAACGGCCATCAGCTGAATAAAAAACACTCTTAAGAACCTTACTTTCTTCTACATTAAGATAACCAGCAACCTCATGAATCGTTTTTACATCAGGAGTAGCAACTTCCTCAATAGGAAGCTCCTCTTCATTAGGTGGAACGGTAAGTATACAAGAGGCCTTCTCTACGTTAGCCGAATAATGCCCAGTTTGACAGAATAAAACAGTATCTTCTCCCACATTGGTAGGAAGAATAAATTCCTGAGAATCTTTCCCTCCTATCGCACCGCTGTCAGCCTCTACTTCAAGTACGGGAAGACCACAGCGCCGATAGATATTTCTATATGCCTCAGCCATGCGCCTATAAGAAATATCTGATTCTATCTCCCCCAAATCAAAAGAGTACGCGTCTTTCATATCAAACTCTCTAACCCGAATCAGACCTCCACGTGGTCTCGGTTCATCACGAAATTTCGTTTGTATCTGATAGATGATGAGAGGTAAGTCACGATAAGATTCCAAGTTGGCACGAACTAATTTGGTAATTACTTCTTCGTGTGTTGGTGCGAGAACAAGCTTACGTTGACGGCGATCTTGGAAAGAAAACAAACTGTCTCCGAACGCTATTGCCCGCCCTGTTTCTTCCCAAAGTTCTAGAGGCTGTAAGGCAGGCATTTTTACTTCCTGACAACCAGCAGTATCCATTTCTTCCCGTATAATTTTTTCGATTTTCCTCAGAGAACGATAAGCTAATGGCATATACGCATACACACCAGAAGCAACTTGATATATCATCCCTGCTCTTAACATGAAACGGTGGCTTGCCGTTTCCGCTTCAGTCGGATCCTCACGTAAAGTTTTTCCGAAGAGTCCTGAAATACGCATCTAAAGTTATTCCGCCTTGCAATTGGTATTTAATTGAACGGGCTGGACAAACGTTTGCACTTACAAACAAAATCCCTAAAGCTTATTAGTTTATTCAGATGAAGACCCACTAGCGATTTCCACCTCTTCCATCAAGGCGGTAAGCATATCTGCCTCATCTACTATACGTGTCTTCTTACCTTTACGAAATATCACAGCACGACCAGCTCCCGCCGCTATGCCTACGTCAGCATCTTTTGCTTCACCTGGGCCGTTCACTTCACAACCCATCACAGCAACCTTCACATTTTTATCGATACGCTTGAGCATCTCATCCACGGTATTCGAAAGCTTAATAACATCTACATCGGCACGGCCACAAGAAGGGCATGCAATAAGTATGGGGCCTTTTTGCCGTAGGTTTAGAGATTTCAAAATCTCAAAACCTGCCTTAACCTCTTCCCGTGGATCGGCGCTCAACGAAACTCTAATAGTATCTCCAATCCCTTCAAAAAGCAGGACTCCTAGGCCAATCGCACTACGGATAGTTCCTGATTTAGCAGTCCCTGCCTCAGTAATACCAAGGTGAAATGGATAAGGGACCATACGTGCAAGTTTACGATAAGCCCCAACAGTGGTATCCACATCAAAAGCCTTCAATGAAATTTTAATCAGGTCAAAATCAAGATCTTCCAAAATCCCGATTTCCCACAACCCTGTATCTACCATATGATCAACGACTGAATATTCACCCTCCTGAGCCTCTGCTGCCTTAGGAAGTCTATTCACACCATCATCAAGACGAGAACCGGTGGCACGCTGACCAATCCTCCCTACAGGCGGCAGGCTACCAAAGTTCACTCCGATCCGAATAGGGATCTGCCTCTCTTTGGCTGCTCTTACCACCTCCTTAACCCTTTGTGGATCACGGATATTACCTGGATTCAACCGAAGACAATCTACCCCTCCAGTAATTGCCTCCAATGCAAGCTGATAATGAAAATGGATGTCTGCTATTAGTGGAATCTTAATTTGTCGTTTGATTTCGGGAAGGGCTTTGGCAGCCTCCATGTCAGGAACTGCACAACGGATTATTTCACACCCTTCTTCTTCCAGCCCTTTAATTTGGGCAACCGTCGCCTTTATATCCCGTGTGTCTGTTTTAGTCATCGATTGCACAGTGATTTTGGAATCACCACCAATTTTGACGTCTCCAACGTATACTGGCTTAGTTGATCTTCTTATACTCGTCATCATTATCTCCAAAACTGTACAATATAACGCTCTACCCACCCAATAAATTATCGCCAAGTTTACTAAAGTCCGAGAACGTAACTAGAATCATCAGAGATATCATAACCGAAAATCCAACAAAATGAATAACCCCTTCCTTCTTTGGTGAAATACGCTTCCCACGTCTAGCAATTTCCAGAAGCACGAAAAAAATACGCCCCCCATCTAAAGCAGGTATAGGAAGAAAGTTAGAGACTGCCAAAAGCATCGAAATCAAAGCAGTAAGTTGCAGGAATTCTCGAACACGGCTAGCGATACTAACGCCTTCCAGTTGCCCTAGTTCGACAAACACATGCCCAATACCAATTGGGCCGGTGAACTCTGGTGTCTGACCCCCCGAAGCCCAATCGGTAAAAGTTGTTTTAATAAGACCCAAAATTTCACCCATGCGATTCATCGCTTTAGCAATGGCCGGCAAAAAGGAACTTGATACCTTTTCTATCTTATAAAGACCAAAGGTAGCATTTAACCCTAACGTATCGATTCGAGTTCCTTTTATTCTGCCTTCTTGGTTTGAATCACCGGATAAACCGAGTACACGAAAATCAATGGTCGAGATACCAATACCTACTATTTTTTTTCCTCTTTCAGGATCAAGCCGAGGAGTAATAGGAATGGGGTAACGCTCACCGTCCCGTTCAATAACCCAAACCATAGCATCTCCAACGTAATCGCGAATTAAATAGCTAAGATCTGTGTGATGCCCCACCTTATAACCATCTATTTCAACAATGATATCCCCCGCCTTAATGCCAGCATTTTTGGCAGGCGAATCGTCTTCCACGCGTGTAATAACTACAGTGCCGACAAGAACGTCTCTAGCCTTCCATTGATTTTCTTCCGGGTTAGGATTGGGTTTAATTGCTATCGGAACCTGATCGCTACTCCGTTCAACGATCCATTCCATACTCATACCCTTTTTGGCATTAACCAAGCTCTGCAATTCGTCTCCACTCTTTACTATTGCACCATCAACTCTAAGAATGGCATCTCCGGGCCGGATTCCAGCCACACGAGCAACAGAATTATTTGACACTTCCTGAACGATTAAAGATCCAACTGGAACATCTCTAGGTACCATGAACATGGTTGTGAATAAAGCAATCGCCAAAAGAACATTCATAATCGGACCAGCAGCCAGAACAGCTAGTCGAGTTCTCGAAGACGTATTCGCAAAAGCCCCAGGCACTCCTTCATCATCTTCACCAGGCATTTTCACGAAAGCACCAAATGGTATAAGATTAATCGAATATACCGTACCACCTACGTTGAATCCCCATAGCCGCGGGGGGAACCCTAAACCAAACTCCAAAACTCTAATCCGAGCTATTTTCGCAACGATAAAATGCCCGAATTCATGTATGAGAAGCACGGCTGAAAAAATAACTAGGAAGAGGATGATAAGAAAAATTGTTCCAACCAAAGCTATACCTCAGCAAACTTTAGAGCTGATTCTCTAGCCCAGACATCAGCTTCCTGTATATCTTGAAGAGAAGTAGCCTGTCCTGAATCATGCTTGCTCAAAACCTTTTGAATCAGTGGCCCTATATCCATGAATCCGATTCGCCCTTGCAGGAAAAGTTCCACTGCAACCTCATCAGCCGCACTAAGAGCAGCAGGATATGTCCCTCCAGCTCGAGCCACCTCAAGCCCTAACGAAAAGCATGGATATCGTTCGATATCTAGATGTTCGAAGGTTAACGCAGAGACTTCGACAAGGTTTAATCGCTTCAGATGATCATTGGGAACATGCCTTGGATAAAAAAGAGCATATTGAATTGGTAATCTCATATCAGGTTTGGAAAGTTGTGCCTTTACTGATCCATCTTGAAATTCCACCAAAGAATGCACAATACTCTGGGGATGGACTACAACGTCTATTTTATCCAAAGGAATGTCAAAAAGCCACCGAACTTCCATCACTTCAAAAGCCTTATTCATTAAGGTGGCAGAATCTATTGTTATTTTTTTGCCCATCTCCCAAGTCGGATGTTTCAGAGCCTCCTCAGGAGTAACATAACCAAGCTCTGAGAATGGTACCGAGCGAAGAGCTCCACCGGAGGCCGTGATAATTACCCGTGCCAGTTCACGATTTTCCCCTCTCATGCACTGCCATATTGCACTAGGCTCACTATCTATAGGTATAATGCTACCCCAGCCAGGTTGATCTTGAATAAGCAGTCTCCCTGCCATGACTATAATCTCTTTATTGGCTAAAGCCACAGTTTTACCAAGACGTAATGCGGATAAGGTAGGGCCAAGCCCAACAGCACCAGTGGTAGCAACGATAACAATATCTACATCTGGATTAGACACCATTTCGTCCATGGAAACACGTCTGTATCCGTCTAGGATAGATAAATTATTTCCAACCTGAAGAGATTTATACGCAACGAACTGAGGAGAAAACTCTGCGACTTGATCAGCAAGAAGGCTAATGTTACTTCCTCCTGCTAAACCAACCAAGTGGAACTCCTCCGGAAAAGACCGGATAACATCCAAGGCCTGGCGACCAATAGATCCAGTCGAACCAAGAATCACTATTCTTTTCACATCACCACCAAATGCAACGCATAATACACTAGGATTAATACAGGAAGAACGCTATCCAAACGATCCAGTATTCCACCATGACCAGGTATTAACTCTCCCGTATCTTTAACGCCAACATATCGTTTCATAGCCGATTCTGCTAAATCACCCCCCTGTGCCAATAAGCTCGCCCCAACTCCTAAAAGAAAGATCTGAAGAATACTAATCGGTAAACCTATAAAAAAATTGGTAATTATTGCAACTAAAACCCCTCCAAAAAGACCTGCAATCGCTCCCTCCCATGTTTTATTGGGGCTAATTCTAGGCGCTATGCGATATTTTCCAAATTTCCTTCCTCCCAAAAAGGCGGCTGTATCTGTCCCAAATACGATTAGAAAAGTCAAAGCTAGCCATTGCGTCCCGTCATCAAGTCGTCGTAAAAGGACTATATGTGCCATCGCAAACCCGAGATAACTAGGTCCAGCTATAGAAAAAAGTGCCCCTGTAGAAAAGGGAAAGGTTCGATTAAATAAACAGAAAATTATAAATGCTACGGATAAACCAACCGTTGCTAAAATTAATAGAGATTTTTCGTCAAGTAAACCAACGGATATAAAATAACTATTGACTATAAAAGCCACGGCCAATATAAGACCAGGTACTAAGGATTTCCGAACCAGAGTTCCTCGGAACAATCGATAGTATTCAAAGGCGGCTAAGACAGTGATAACTAGAACAAGTACAGTAAGCCAAGGCGGTCCCAAGAGGATAAATAGAAAAAGAATAGGCAAAGCGATAGAGGCGCTAAATACGCGATGACACAAATGTGCTTCTATTTTATTAAGTCGAGCCATCTAAAAATTCACCTAATGACTACTATCAAGTGAGCCATAACGACGCTTCCTGACCTGAAATGCCTCCAAAGCTCGTTCTACCTCCTTCTCATCGAAGTCCGGCCAATGAACCTGGGTAGTATAAAATTCACTATAGGCACTTTGCCATAACAGGAAGTTGCTAATTCTAGACTCGCCTCCAGTACGAATTATAAGATCTGGGTCAGGTATATCTGTAGTCTGTAAATACTGAGCAAAGAAACCCTCGTCGATCTCGCTTGGGGAAGCACCTGACGCTACTACTCGACGTACAGCATTTACAATTTCGTTACGCCCTCCATAATCGAATGCAATACTAAGCGTTAACCCTGTATTATGTTTTGTAATTTCAATCGCCCTACCAATTTCATTCTGCAAAACAGATGATAACCGATCAAGTCGTCCTAGATGAAGGATCTTCACGTTGTTTTCATGTAGAGCTGAAGTTTCATCACGAACAGCTTCCGTAAGTAATTCTAGCAGAGTGTAAACTTCCCAATCCGGACGGCTCCAATTCTCTGTAGAAAATGCGAACAGGGTCACATAGCTAATACCATGTTTTGCTAGATAATTAACAACGCTACGAACACTACCAACTCCCGCACGGTGTCCTTCTTCACGAGGTTGATGGTGAGTCTCTGCCCAACGTCCGTTCCCATCCATAATGATGGCTACGTGAGCCGGAAGGGTACCCTTACTAAGATCCTGTTCTCCAGTAGTTCGTCGTAGAAAACCAATTCTAGCCATATTTCTTCTCACCTATTAAACTGCCATTAAGTCAGTCTCTTTGATGGCTACTATAGTTTCCATTTCACCTATAAAAAAATCAGTATACTTCTGAAGGTTGTTCTGAGCCCGTTGACCTTCGTCTTTGGATAACTCCTTATCACGTTCCATAGCGCGAAGTTTCTCCATAACGTCCCTTCGTACATTACGCACTGCAACACGACCTTCCTCTAAATAACGCTTAACTTGCTTTACGAGATCGCGACGTCGGTCTTCAGTCAACTGAGGAATTGAAAGGCGTATAACTGTACCATCGTTCGTAGGCGTAAGTCCGAGATTTGCCTTGAGTAGTGCTTTTTCAACCATTGAAAGAGCTTGTCGGTCCCAAGGCTGCACAACAATCAAATCTCCTTGGGGAACCATTACGGTTGCCAACTGGTTCAATGGTGTAATGGCACCGTAATAATCAACCATGACGTTTTCTAAAAAGACTGAACTAGCACGACCTGTCCTTATGGTAGCAAGCTCTTTTTTCAAGGACTCTATAGACTGTCCCATCCGACGTTCGGCACTCTCGAGGGCTTCAGTAACCATAGCAACTACTCATAACAACGCTACTTTTTTATTTAGCATTAACGCTTCAGCTAGGTTTTAGATAACAACTAGGTATTGACTCGCATATTTTCTCGATCAGCAACAAGGGTTCCTACCTTTCCCCCTGACAATATGCTAACTAAGTTACCCTGTTTAAAAAGATCAAAAACAATTATGGGTAATTTATTTTCCATGCAAAGAGATAATGCTGTTGAGTCCATAACTCCTAGGCGGAGATTTAGAGCTTCAATATACTCCAAATGGTCAAACAGAGTCGCTCCCGGGTTTTTGTTCGGATCGGAATCATAGACCCCATCAACACCATGCTTTGCCATAAGGATAGCTTCACCGTCGATCTCTAATGCTCGCAGGGCTGCTGCAGTATCGGTAGTCATATATGGATTACCAGTCCCCCCCGCAAATATAACAACTCTGCCTTTCTCCAGATGACGAATAGCTTTACGTCGAATGTACGGCTCAGCTACCTCTTGGACATTTATTGCAGTTTGTATACGGGTATCTGTTCCATTACTTTCTAAGGCGTCTTGTAGGGCCAAAGCATTCATCACTGTAGCTAGCATACCTGCATAATCAGCTGTTGCCCTGTCCATTCCTCTCGATTCCCAATCGCCACCACGCCAAAAGTTCCCACCACCAACAACCATGGACAGTTGAACACCCATATCAACTACTTGCTTAACCTGCCCAGCCAGATATTGGAGAGAATCCGGATCAATCCCAGAACGCAATTGACCCTTGATAGATTCTCCACTCAGTTTTAGGACTACCCTACGATACTTACAATCCCCCATTCAACCGTCCCTTATCTTCCCAATGCAAAGTAGACAAACCTTCGAACGCGGATGTTCTCTCCAACTTTTACCGCTAGCTCTGTTATAAGATCCTGGATAATTTTACTATTGTCCTTAATGAAAGGTTGTTTAAGCAAACACGCCTCTTCTGGGTTACGAAGATCTCCCTCTGGTAAGTCAGATACGTCTAAAACCTCTGGTGCCATTGCAGCAACCTGCATCGCAAGGTTATGTGCAAGTTCCTTAAAACCATCTGTCCTAGCAACAAAATCCGTCTGACAGTTCAATTCTACCATTGCAGCTATACGTCCTCCACTATGAACGTAGGATTCGATTGCTCCTTCTAAGGTTTCTGCTCCAATTCGCTTCTCGGCCTTCAGCATACCCCATTGGCTCAACAATTTTTCAGCCTTCTCGAGGTCACCCTGGCTCTCTTCTAAAGCCCTACGGCAATCCATTACTCCTGCACCAGTTTGCTCCCTAAGTGCCTTTACTTGATCCACACCAAATTGCAAAACAACTCCTCTACTACACTTAAAATGAGAATTTCTCGAGACCTATTGATTAATCGGCAAAAAATAACACGTGGTTATCTAGTTTAATGCCTTTTCGGAATCAACACTCTCTGAAGATAACGCATTACTAGTATCCAAGGTATGAGAAGTAGCATCTGCTTCATCATAACCTTCAATTTCCATCTCTGACATATCTGTTACGCGTCGCAACATACCTTCATGAACCGAATCAGCCATCTTAGCAGTAATCAATTTTATGGACCGAATAGCGTCATCATTACCCGGTATCGGATATTGTAAATACTGCGGATCACAATCGGTATCTACAAGAGCAATAATCGGGATACCAACTCGTCGGGCTTCAGCTACCGCAATGCTCTCCTTGCTAATATCCACAATGAAAATTGCACCAGGAAGGCTAGTCATCTCCTTGATCCCACCTAGATTCCGATTCATTCGCACAATCTGCTCATCTAGTTTAAGGGCTTCTTTCTTAGGTAAAAGTTGGAACTGCCCTTTTATTTTTCTCTCCTCCAGCTGTACAAGGTAATCAATTCTGGATTGAATTGTGGTGAAATTGGTAAACGTCCCGCCAAGCCATCGCTGATCTATATAGAAAGCACCAACACGTGTCGCTTCTTGCATTATAGTTTCCTGAGCCTGCTTTTTGGTTCCCAAAAATAAAACGGATTTCCCCTGTGCCACTACATCACTAATGAATTTTGAGGCCCCTTGAAGTAATCCAAGGGTCTGCTGAAGATCAATTATATGTATGCCATTACGAACAGCAAATATATATTCCTTCATTCTGGGATGCCAACGATGCGTTTGGTGGCCAAAGTGAACACCCGCTTCCAAAAGGGCTTTCATCGTAACGGAAGTATCAATATTTCCCGCATCAGGTGGTCGGTGCTCTACAACTTGATGTTCTTCCGAAACTGATACAGGAGTTTCAGATATGTCCGAAACTCCTTCGATATCTTTTTCCATTCAGAAGCCCCCTCTATTGCCACACTACAAAAGAACGCCGCGCAAGTATAACATGGGCCTATTACAGGAACAAGTCTGCACCGTTTGACAGTTCCAAAGGTAGTGATTACAATCATGACCTAATATGATCTAATTTGCTGGTGTACTTTAAGTTTATTGCTAGCCGGCTCACTTTGGAAGTTTAACTTGCCCACCTACGACTATCGTTGCACTGGATGTAAACACACGTTCGAACTGCGTCAGCCATTCGAATCAAATCCAATAGCTGAATGCCCTGTATGTAAAAAGGATTCTAAAAGGTTATTCCAATTACCAGCTGTCATTTACAAAGGTAGTGGATTTTATACAACTGATTATAGAAAAGCCGATACGAACTCTGCAAATAACTCCAATTCCTCTTCATCATCGTCCAAAAATGACGAACCATCGTCATCGTCCAAGAATGACGAACCATCGTCTAAAAAACCCTCAGATCCTCCTCGAAGCACTACTGATGGAGCACCTGCCGCTAAAGAAATCAAGCCAGATTAGGATAGGGTTGTGCGTGCCCTTATACAACGAGTTGTAAAGGCTCGCGTCACTGTACGTGGAAATTCGATCGGAGCAATCGGGTCTGGACTCGTTGTTATGTTGGGCATCGCAAGAGATGATAACGAGGATGATGCAAGGTACCTTGCAGACAAGATTGTCAATCTTCGTATCTTTCCAGACCAAAAAAGTTCGTTTAGCCAATCCGCCGTTGAAGTCAAAGCAGACTTGCTACTGATTAGCCAATTCACTCTCTTTGCTTCTACACGAAAAGGGAAACGTCCCTCATTTTCAGCAGCGGAATCAGTAGATAAAGCAAAACCTCTATACGAAAAAGCCTTAGGGATCTTTAAGAGTAGCGGCCTGAAAGTGGAAACGGGACGATTTCAAGAAGAGATGCTTGTGGAAATCCAAAACAACGGTCCAATGACTTTGATGTTAGACAGCCATGATCGACACGAACCCAGACGCTAATCCATCGATTCACAATCAATTAAATACATCAGCGATATTTGTTTGCGAAAAGCTGCTGATAAGCAACACTGATTCCTTTACACACATCCCTTAATAATCAGTTTATTGGTCATGTATTTCCAAATCCAGACTTATATCCAAAGCCCTGTTAGAATGTGTAAGGGCACCAGAAGAAATAAAATCCACCCCTGTCTCAGCAATTCCACGAACCGATTCTAGGTCAACTCCACCAGATGCCTCAGTCAGAACTCGCCCTTTACAAAAAGAAACGATTAGGGACATTTTCTCAAGATCCATATTGTCAAGGAGCAACATGTGCGCACCAGCATCAAGGGCTTCACGTGCTTCCTCAATAGACTCTACCTCAACCTCTACCTTCAAGTTTGCCGGGGCAAGTTTCAGTATTCTGGAAACTGTATCTCCTACGCCTAATCCCAACATGCGTCCTGCAAGAAGATGGTTATCTTTAACCAAAACGCCATCACTCAGATTCTTTCGGTGATTCCTTCCACCCCCCATAAGTACGGCATATTTATCAAGATGACGGTGTGCAGGCACAGTCTTTCGCGTATCTAATATGACAGCCTTAAAACCATCTATTGCATTCACATATCTGGCTGTCTCTGTAGCAATACCACTCATACGTTGTAGAAAGTTGAGTGCTGTACGTTCCGCAGCTAAAATACTCGTCAGTTCACCCTGAACAAAAGCAAATTGTTGCCCACTCACTACCCGTGAACCATCATAAAACAATTCCTCTGTTTCAATGGTCTCATCAAATCTAGTAAATACAGCCATCGCTACTGGAACACCCGCTAAAATGCCCTTGGAATTTGCTATTAGTCTAGCAATACCTTTTTGACCTTTTACGGCAAGCGCTTGACTAGTAACATCATTAGCAGCTTGATCTTCTGAAAGAGCTCGATCGATTAGATCAAGCGTCTCTTTGATTAGAAGCATTTCGGTTTAACCTGTTATGGAACCCTGAAGTGACCAAGGTGAAGTCTTTTCTATAAAGACATCAACAATTTTACCCTGGTACCCTTTAGGGTGGCCTAAGAACACTAGTTTGTCGTTCCGGGTTCTCCCTTTCCATTTCCCTCTTTCTTGATCCTCGACCAATACCTTCTGCATCGTATGTAACAATTTGGCATTGATCTGAGTAGCAATTTCCTCCTGAACCTCTCCCACCAACTTTATCCTACGTTTCTTTTCCTGTAGAGGCACAGTATCGTCAAGCTTACGAAAGGCAATGGTTCCAGGACGCTCAGAATAAGCGGCCGCGTGCACTTTATCAAACCGAACAGTCCTCAAAACATCCAGTGTCCGCTCAAATGCAAGTTCACTCTCACCCGGAAAACCGACTATGAGGTCTGTACCTATCGACACATTAGGAACGGTTGCCCGAATACAGTCGATGAGACTCATATAGCTATCTATTGTATACCCACGGTGCATAGCCTCCAATATGTTATCATCCCCTGCCTGAAAAGGAATATTGAAATGTTCACACACCTTATCCAAAGAAGCTACAGTGTCGATTATCCGAGAACTCATATCGTTGGGATGGGATGTTAAAAAGCGCACGCGTTCAAGTCCACTAACCCCACTAATGGAGGTGAGTAAGTCAGCCAAATCACCATTCTTTTCTAAATCATTCCCATATGAATCGACATTCTGACCTAAAAGTGTAACCTCTTTCACACCACGGGCAACCAATAGCTCGGCTTCGCGAACAATGTCAAAGATAGTCCTGCTTCTTTCACGACCTCTTCTATAAGGAATTATGCAAAAAGTACAAAACTTATCACAGCCATGAATAATTGGTATAAACGCAGAAATTGAGGGTTTAAGAGTAGTCAACCCGACAAGGCAGCCTTCAACATCGATATCTATACGGTTCCCAAGAAAATCTAATAATGGTCTATATTGCTGAGGCTGCATAAATACATCAACATGGGGAAATCGTTTTTGTAACCGCTCACTTCTAGCGTCAACCATGCAACCCATGAGAGCAACAACGCAATCGGGACGCTTCTCCTTCAAAGACTTAAGCGAAGACAGCATACCCACTACTTTATCTTCCGCGCTTTGACGAACCACACAACTATTAAGCACAATCACATCGGCATCCTCGGGGTTTTGAGCGGCGTTCAACCCCAAGTTTGAAAGAGCACTCTCAAGACGCTCAGAATCGGCTACATTCATTTGGCAACCGATAGTCCATATAAAATATTGCGTTAATGCGGGAAGTATTTTTTCTTTCATTATCATATTAGCTGGCGGAGGGAGTGGGATTCGAACCCACGAGGGGGCTCAACACCCCCAACCCGCTTAGCAGGCGGGCGCACTAGGCCTCTATGCGATCCCTCCAACCATATAGAACTATAGCAGGGCATCTCTAGACGAGCAAGATGAAAATATCCTAACTGAATATTTGCACTGAAATAATACGAGGAACAATAGATTCAATTACTGTGACCACTTATTCAGAGCCTATCCAAACAGAGCTATCTTCAAATACTTCTTTCTTCCAAATCGGAACATCCTGCTTAATACGGTCCACTACATACTGACAAGCTTCAAAAGCTGATTTCCTATGAGGCGATGCGACAGCTACAACCATGCTAATATCTCCAGGTTTGAGAAACCCAAATCGATGAGTTATTGAAACATCAGCGATTCCCCAATACTGAAAAACTTCGTCCGAAATGCGTCGAAGCATCTTTTCCGCCATATCTGGATAAATTTCATATTCAAGACCAAGAACCTTTCGACCATTAGTCTCACCCCGTGTAACTCCCATAAAAGTAACTACGCCACCATTACTCTCTTTCAAAACTGTCGCAGTTACCAATTCAGCTTTGAGTGTATCTCTGGTCACAAGAATCATAACTCTCCTCCGCTAACCGGCGGAATGAGTGCAATCTCATCACTATTCTTTATTTGATAAGTATCTTGGACATATTCAGTATTGACAGCAAACATTACATGATCTACGAATGGATCAAGCATGGGATACTTGACTTTTAGCTCATTCACAACATCAGCCACAGTGGAAAATTTAGGAACGTCCATTATCACGACAGAATCCCCAACTTTCTCTCTTAAGACAGCAAACAATTTAACCTTAATTTTCAATCTGCAACCCCTAGTAAATTCAATTCAACTCTATCTGATTTCATACAGAAAGCCAACTCGTCTGGAGGTAAAAGGACAGGGGTGAAACAGGAAAACCTACGAGCAACAGTAGCCAAATCAGCACTTCGAAAATCCCAGTCGTTGTCTGGTACGATTATATATGACCTTAGTGCTACATCGGCTTGGCAAGGCTCGAACAATTGAAAAAAATCCCTGCCATTATTCACTTATAAGCATTCCTTCCACGATCTAACATACCGCCAAAAGGTAAATATCTCTATGATCGTGAAGGCAAACCCATAGACTCGAAACTGAAAGAGCCTTTACAAACTGCCGCCATGAACGCAGGTCTTACGAAAATGCGTCGCCAAAGCATGGTCCTATACTCTACCTTCGCTAGAAGCTACTGAGCATGCTAAAAAAGAAGGAAACCAAGAGCAGTTTCAAAAGGCTTGCTCTAAATCCTATTGGAAAGAATCCAAAGACATTGGTAAATTTAACGTACTGAAAGATATTACCACCAATTGTGGGTTAGACTGGAAGCAATTTGAATCGCGTTTAAGATCCGGGTTCTATAGAGATAAGATATTAAGTCAGTACAAAGCAACATTAGAAATAGGTTTTCGAGAAGTCCCAGCTTTTGTTATAGGAAATAACGGATTCACAGGAACCGTACGATAGCATGTCTTTAAGCAAATGGCTCAAGAAGCGATGGCTCCCTCAACATAAGGATAAGATAGGCGAACCCTCCCTAGTATGACATTAGCAAAGCAAAAAGAGATGGATTAATGAAAAATAGAAAAGAATCGATGAAAAATTATTCAATCGCTGTAATTCCAGGAGATGGTATTGGGCAAGACGTAGTCTTGGAAGGTATTAAGGTCTTGAAAGCAGCAGGTTACAGATTCAACGTTACATTCAATTTATCTGATTTCCACTGGGGGTCTGATTACTACATCAGAGAAGGGTTGATGATGCCAAAAGATGGCCTTGCAATCCTGAAACCTTTCGATGCTATCTACTTTGGAGCAGTCGGACATCCGGAAATACCCGACGATGTAACTTTACACGGGCTTCTCCTTCCGATCAGACGTTCCTTCGACCAGTACGTCTGTTTACGCCCAAATGTGCTTTACAAAGGCATCCAGTCCCCTCTCAGCAACCTAGTTCGAGCAATCGACTTGGTCGTCGTAAGGGAAAACACAGAAGGTGAATACACAGATGTTGGGGGAAGTGTTTACAATTTCACCTCAGAAGAAATTAGTATACAAACCGCCGTTTTTACCAGAAGAGGCACGGAACGAATTATTCGTTACGCTTTTGAGCTTGCAAGAAAACGTGAAAATAAACACCAGGTAACATCTGTAACAAAGTCTAATGCGATCCGACACAGCATGACCTTCTGGGATCGAGTCTTTCTGGAAGTTGCGATGGAATATCCAGATATAACCATTAAGTCAATGTTAGTAGATGCCGCGAGTATGGAACTGGTACGTAGTCCCGAAAGTTTCGACGTTATAGTTGCTAGTAACCTGTTCGGCGATATCCTTTCAGACATTGCAGCACAAGTTACAGGTAGTATGGGACTTGCTCCAAGCGGAAATATCAACCCTGAGAAAAAATTTCCTTCCAGCTTTGAACCGGTACATGGCAGTGCTCCGGATATAGCGGGAAAGGGCATTGCCAACCCAATGGCCGCCATCCTATCTACCGCTATGATGTGTGATCATATCGGGGAAATTCAGGCCTCAGCTAAAATACGGAAAGCCGTCGAGGACGTATTAGCCAAAGGACACCCAACTACACCGGACTTAGGTGGTCATGCCTCAACAACTGAAGTCGGTGACGAAATAGCTAGACTAGTGGGATCGAATTAGCCTGGAAAGCTTGATAAGGCTATTAAATTCTATTGAATAAAGTAAACCCCATTGAGGAATTGGTAAAAATACGGTAAAGTGTCACTCCTGTTCCTCACCTTTGGATAGTGATCCTAATGGCTCGTAATTTACAACGTTTATATATTTGAGATTTAAAAATTCAACCCACGACTACGAATAGACATTACATGAACGTTCTCATCATCGACAACTCTGTGGATACTGCGGAAATACTTTCTCTCTGTTTTGGTATGCGCTGGCCAAATTCGATCATAAACAGAGCTGCAACTGGAGCGGAAGGTATCCAACTAGTAAAGGAAGATGAACCTGACCTTATTATTCTAGAAGCAATACTCCCAGATATAGATGGTTACGAAGTCTGCCGGAGTATCCGCTCCTTCTCTAACGTTCTCATCTTCATGCTCAGCGTCAGAAACGAAGACAAAGATATTATCAAAGGTTTAGAAACTGGCGCTGATGGCTATATGACAAAGCCATTCAGTCACCTTCAATTCCTTGCCCAGATACAGGCCTTACTAAGACGTACGTTGAAAATAAATGGATTTAATCAGAATCGTCCTTTTGTCTCAAACAACCTAATGGTAAACTTCGATATGCGAGAGGTTAGGATACATAACAATCTAGTCAAATTAACGAATATTGAGTTCAACCTCTTATCATGTCTGGTAAGAAACCCTGGGCGACCGCTATCTAAAACTAGCCTCTTAGAAGAAATATGGGGTCCAGGCCACGATAATACTCCCTACCTTCTTAAAGTCCATATTCAGCACTTACGGGAGAAAATAGAGGAAGACTTTAGCAAGCCACGCTATGTTTTAACCGAGCGAGGAGTAGGTTATAAATTCTCAACTATTGGTTGAATATAAAGAATTATCCCTATCAATCGAGTTATCTCTGTAAGGCTTCGCGCAATATCTCAACTATGTGATATGGACGACGACCAGTTCCATCTAAAAGTTGATTTAGGCAGGAAAACCCATTGACCACTATCTGTGCTTCAGGAGCCAGTCTTATTATAGGAAAAAGGCTTTGCTCCCCAATAGACATGGAAATATTATAATGCTCACGTTCATACCCAAAAGCTCCTGCCATTCCACAACACCCAGCATTAATCTCATCAACTTGACTGCCGGGCAATAACCTTAGAGCCTTAAGCGATGCTTCTACACTAGACAAAGCTTTCTGGTGACAATGTCCATGGAATAGAATTTTCTTGGGATTCTCTCTAAAAACAAGATCGAGCTGTCCGCTATCATGCAAAGATACCAAAAACTCCTCAAAAAGTACAGATTGCCTAGCCACCACAGCTGAACGGTCGTCACGCAGTAAATCTGGATACTCATCACGAAGAGTAAAGAGACAACTAGGCTCACAACCGATAATTGGTATACCTGCCTCAGCATAATGATAAAGTGCATCAACGTTGATTCGAGCATTTTCCCGTGCCTTATCAAGCATCCCTTTAGAAATCATAGGCCTACCGCAACAAACCTTATCAGGCAGTATTACCTGGTATCCCGCTGCCTCAAGAATCTCCACCGCTGCATATCCAATTTCCGGTTTGTTGTAATCCATAAATGTATCATGGAAAAGTACAACAGAGCCCTTTGAACCACTGGTAATATCAATCCTCTTGCCAAACCAACGATGAAAAGATTCCCTAGCCAATGGAGGAAGTCGACGCTTATAGTGGATACCAAGTAAAACATGAAGAATCCAACGGACCAATCTATTGCTAGACAATAGGTTAATTAAGGGACTAATAGTTATAAACCGCTCATTAAAGCGAGCTATGTTCCCAAATAAACGAGATCGAATAGGTACACCATTAACCTCATTGTAATGGGCCAAAAATTCAGACTTCAGTTTAGCCATATCCACATTAGAAGGACACTCGGCTTTGCACCCCTTACATTCCAAGCAAAGATCTAAAGCACCGCGAAGTCTCTTACCGGTAAACTCCGAATGAGGAAGCGCCCCAGATAAAATTGATCTCAAAAGATTAGCTCGGCCACGAGTCGAATGTTCTTCTTCACGTGTGACCATATAAGAGGGACACATGGTACCCCCAACTTTACGACAGGCTCCAACTCCATTACATAGCTCCACAGCGCGAGCAAAGCCTCCTTCCTCACTAAAATCCATCTTGGTATCAAATTTTAATGTTCTATAGCTTGGACCAATACGAAGGTTTTGAGTCATAGGTGGACAATCAATAATCTTGCCCGGGTTCATGATGTTGTTCGGATCAAATGTATGTTTAAGTTTCCTGAAAGCCTCGTAGATTTTTGGTCCGAACATCTTCTCAGAAAAAACACCTCGCACTATCCCATCCCCGTGTTCACCAGAATTTGATCCCCCAAACTCTAGGACTAAATCGCTAACGGCTTCAGCTATAGAAACCAATTTGTCCAAACCAGCCTGAAGTTTGATGTTAATTAATGGCCTGATATGTAAACAGCCAACGCTTGCATGACCATAGTAACCCGCAGTGGTATCATGAAAACGAATAATTTCGTCAAAGCGCCGAATATATTCGGGTAATGCCTCTGGAGACACAGCCGTATCCTCTACAAATGGTAATGGTTTTGTGTCTCCCTTAATGCTCATTAATAACCCGAGCCCTGCTTTACGAATTGCCCAAACGTCCGCCTGCTGATCGTCAGAAACAGCCCTCACGCAAAAGTAGCTTAATCCAGCTCTCTTCATATGATTCTCTAGTTTCACTACTCGTGAATTTAGTTCTTGATCGGAATCACCAAAAAATTCCACCAAAAGTAGAGCTTGAGGATCACCTTCAATAAAATTCAACCGCCGACTAAACCCTAATGAGGAGCGAGCACGATTGAGAAGCATTTGGTCAATAAGTTCGACAGAGGAAGGTTGATGTTCAAGAATCTGAACAGTCGCCTCCATTGCTTGAGCAAGACTACGGAAATGAAGAACCGCTAAGGTGCGCTTTTGAGGGAGAGGTTTCAAACCTAAATCAGCCTCGGTAACTATGCAAAGGGTACCTTCAGAACCCACTACTAGCCTAGATAAGTCCAGGTTTTTATCAGAAAGTACTAGATCAAGGTTGTAGCCAGAAACACGACGCATTATTTTAGGGAAACGACGTTCAATCTCCCCACATTGCTCTTGAGCAATCCGAGGTATATCACGATAAAGTCTCCCTTCTAAATCATCTTTTTTCAACACACGGTTTAAAAAAGAGTCTCCTGTCGGCTGAAAGTTAGTGACAGTACCATCACTGAGAATAACTGAGGTCCCCTTAACATGATCTGATGTTTTCCCATACATTATCGAGTGAGCACCACAGGAATTGTTCCCTATCGCACCACCAACAGTAGCGCGGTTACTAGTTGTCGGATCCGGTGGAAAATGAAGTCCGTATGGATACAACTGTCGATTCAACTCATCTAAAGTAATCCCTGGTTGAGCACGAACAAAGCCTTCCTCAGGATTAATTTCAACGACCTGATTCATATATTTCGTGAAGTCTAAGACAACTGCTCGATTGACTGTCTGCCCAGAAAGGCTGGTACCTCCACCTCTCGGAAGGATAGGAACAGAATTCTGGGCACAGATCTCAACCGCCGCAGCAACATCCGAAGCATCGAGCGGAACAACAAGACCTATGGGATTGATTTGATAAATCGAGGCATCCGTGCTGTAAAGGGCACGGGAGTAAGCATCAAAGCGAACCTCACCGTTAATGTGACGCTGAAGGTCAGCTTCCAAGGAACGGGTGTCTACATCAACAAACATATCAGATCATATAGTTACTAAGCTTTATATCTATAGAGCCACTAGGAACAACCAATTTACACTAATGCCCTGACACACGGCTACATATAAGCTTACACAATCTAAAGAATAAAGAGATTCAACGTTATACAGACCAGTTAGGAAACATCAGAACCCCAGCCTTACTTGTGTATAAACCTCTTCATCAGGAAAGAAGGACAAATGATAGAACTGGTATCAGTTTATAAAGGATAATGCCTCATCTATCTTCGGTGGTTTATAGCCAACTATCTTCTCATCACCTATAACCGTTACAGGTGTAGAACGATGCCCCATATCTATAAGCCGTTTTCGAGCCTCTAGATCAAGAGATATGTTGTACTCCGTAAATAACACCCCTTTGCGTGAAAGATACACCTTCACCATATGACAGGGACCTCAACCGTTAGATGTATAGACTGAAACATCCTTATTCATTGTCCCTCCAGATTAGCACCTTTTCGTTTGGCTTTCCAGTCTGCCTTTGATTGATAATTATCGAAAAGCCCTTGTCCCGGTTTCACCACCTCATCTATAGTTTGTACTATGTTCTCGCCACCCTCATAAGTGCGAAGAAACTCTTCGCTCACAAAAAACATTCATATACAAAATCCATCCCTCTCAATGTCCTCATGATGCCTATCACAAGGACATATTTTCTTCCGATCCTCAACGGGATCGCCACTTAGAGGCATTCAGGGGCAGTAGCGAAATCCATACACTCGTTCATTTTCCCCTAATCCTTTCTGTACTTCAGTAACAACCTCAGATTCGGGAAAGAAACGGTATGGACCACGTCGAACATACTTTTCAGAAAATTCTACGGCACGCCCGAAGGCCTCCTCTTCTGTCAATTCGCGCTTGGGCATCGATATCTCCTAACCTGTGTCCATATATCGCCTATCTACATTGTACCATTCAGAGCCTTTAGGCCATAGCCCCCCCCATACGGATTCTTGTGTGAATCTCACAAGACATATTCCGGAAAGCCCATGCTTGATCATTTAAACTGCTCACCATCTGAGGAATAACTGCTTCCACTTCTTTTAAGGTCTTTGACTGAGCCACTTCGACACTGATCATTCCTACGGTACTACAAGAACACCCCACTCCAAAATAAAATTTATGGAAAAGCAAATTTCCCGACAAATTCACCTTGAGTTTTCGAAATGGCTTTAAATCTGAATGCCCACGAAGAGCTCGGGTAATCAACTCCCATATTTCTTCGGGAGTGGCGGGACTAGGTATACCAATAAATTGCACCGATTTGTCGTAATCGACCACGTGCCCTCCATAACTTAAGGCGTCCTATATAACTACATGTCGACAGATCGTAACTGTAGAACCAACAAACAGTCAATCTGAATCAGGACACTTAAGTCATCTAGTGTTATTATGCCAAAAGGACATAGCTTAATGACCTCGAAGATAAAGCCATATACACACCCTACAACAACTCCACTTGCTATATCTTCAGATTCAACTGTGGCTGTAGTTTACACATCGCCAAAAACAGTGCTGAAAGACATAAGCCGAGCAATGCAATTGGCCAAAATAGATCAATATTTTAACAAGGATTCCTCTACTCTACTGAAAATAAATATTTCCTGGCAACACTGGTACCCAGCATGTTCAACAACTCCTTGGCAACTCGACGGAGTAATCCAAGAACTTCAACGCGAAGGTTATAGCAATTTAATACCCGCTCAGAACGGTACAGTAGTGGTTAACTCGTATGAAGGTGAGATTAAAAACAAACACCTCTCCGTCTTAAATAAACATAACCTACAGAGTGTCCACTTAGATACTCCACCAAACGAGTGGGTTCGATATATACCAAAGGGAGAAATGTTAGTACTTAACGAGATATTCCCTGAAGGAATAAAGATCCCATCCATCTTCCAAGGCAAAAACATCGTCCACTTACCAACTATGAAAACACATGTCTTCACTACTATGACTGGGGCAATGAAAAATGCCTTTGGTGGGTTGTTACATCAGAGGCGTCACTGGACACACTCTGTAATACACGAAACATTAGTGGACCTTCTGACTATCCAGAAAGAAATCCACCCTGGCATATTTGCCGTGATGGATGGTACGTTCAGCGGAGACGGTCCAGGACCGCGAGCAATGCAATGGCACACGAAAAATGTAGTTTTGGCTAGCAACGATCAGGTGGCAATCGACGCAATAGCAGCAAAAATGATGGGTTTCGACCCTATGGAAATCAAATTTATACGTTTAGCTCATGAAAAAGGCCTAGGGTGTGGGGACCCCCGTAGTATACAGGTGATCGGAGAAGATATAAGTGGTATCAACTGGCACTTTACCGGTGTCCAAAACACATTGGCAAGCAAAGGGCAAAAGTTGATCTACTGGGGCCCTTTAAAAAGACTCGAACATTTGCTCCTTCGAAGTTTTATAGCACCGTGGTCCTATTTTGCCTCGAATTTATACCATAACGTGTACTGGTTAAACCTTTTTGGAAAACGACGTATCAAAAGAGCCCTGAAAACAGACTGGGGCAAGTTGTTTAGTAGATACGATTGAACACTAGACACTAACCCGAAAAACAATCCCTAAACTAATACAAAACAGTACATGTTCTATAATCCGCAAGATGTCCGAAAACAGTAGGAGCCTTTAAGTGCCATACGCAAACCTTGGAGATGTGAATATTCACTATGAACATTCGGGGAGTGGGTCTCCAGCATTCGTTTTTTGCCATGGTGGTGGTGGAAACGGCAATGTGTTCATGGAACATTTCCCATTTTGGAAACAATATTTCTCAAGCGTCCTTACTTGGGATAATCGAGGAGTCGGGCTATCATCACAAACACCTAAATACACTCTCCCTCTTTACGCTTCAGACTTGGCTCAGCTCCTCGAGCACCTTTCAATAGATCAAGCTGTAATACATGGTGTTTCTTGGGGCGGTGTACTAGCACAACAATTTGCTCTAGATTATCCACGTAAATGCGCGGCGCTGATTCTGGATTCCAGTTCCAGCGAAGTGAATCTTCCAGCATCCGAAAACTGGTACAATCGCGGTGAAGTCGTACGTCTAGGGGCTCAAGCAGAAACTGGGGAATTCCGTCCCGCTTTTTCTGGACATACAACAAGTGCCGAAAATATCCAGGCAAGCGGAATGCAGGTCTTACCACAACACATCGACTCCTACATCGCAATTATGCGGACGCTTGCAGGACTACGAGAACACCCCTTGACACACCGCCTTAAGGACATCCAATGCCCTGTACTCATAGTAGGAGCCGGCCAAGACTCAACAGCTGGTGCCGGTGGTTCAGTAATAATGGCGCGGAATATACCAAACTGCCACCTCGAAATCTTCCAAGAGTCAGAACATGGTGTCTATCGTCATATGAAGAATGAATTTCGAGAACTCGTCTTAAGATTTTGTCGTGTAGAAAATATAGTGCAGAATTAAATTCTGAAAAGTTGACGAGATTACAACCATAATGACAGAATGACTCGTGGATAGACTCATATGACACAATTATCTGAAGAAATATGTACCCCTTGTCGTATTAATTCACCAGCAATAACGAACAAGGAAATTGCAGAACTCAGGCCATTAATAAGTGATTGGAATCTCATCTTGGAAAACGGAGTGAGCAAGCTTGACAAAACCTATATGTTTAGAGGTTTTTCAAACGCTCTTAAATTCACGATTACGATAGCAAGCCTAGCAGAAGATCAGGGACACCACCCCAGACTGGTCACAGAGTGGGGGAAAGTAAGGGTGACCTGGTGGACTCATAAAATTCGAGGCCTCCATCGAAACGATTTCATTATGGCCTCAAAGACTGATAGCGCCGCTATAATATCCGAAGGAGAATAGCGCTGAACCTTCTTATAGAGAAAGTAAGTGATAAACCAACGGCTATGTTTTCATTCGGGAAACCAAAGAAGAGGGATTTTCATGAAAATCCGTGCACAGAACTTCGACATTTGGATTTCCATTATAATTTCCTGTTTATAAGGTGATATTCAAATTACTCAGCAAACAAACTACTACGATGCAGTGATAGCTGGAGCAGGCCCGGCAGGTTCCTCAGCAGCCCGAGTTTTAGCAAAGAACGGGTTCAAAGTACTGCTCTTGGAGGAACATTCTAACATCGGGGTTCCACTACACTGTTCTGGTTTAGTTACTCCCCGAACTCTAGATGAAGCTGGGTTTGGCAATAATCCAGTTTTGAACCGAATAACCGGTGCGCATATACACACTACCTCAGGAACAAACCTAACCATAGGCGGGGGAAAAACTCAAGCTCTGGTTATTGACAGGGTAAAACTAGACCGGATGCTTGCTGAAGAGGCACAAAATCATGGAACAGATCTGCAACTCAATACTAAACTAGTCTCAATAGAAAGGTATAAGGGAGAGCTTCGAATTCGCACACAAAGGAACGGTACTCATAACGTAATAAACACCAAGCTATTGATTGGTGCTGATGGAACTCATTCAAGAGTTGCCCGTTATATGGGTTTATCTGAACCAGTTGAACGGGTAGTTGGCCTTGGTGGAGAAGGAATACTCCCTCATACCGACACTGATAATGTAAACGTGTTTGTAGGAAATGCTTTCTCTCCTGGCTGGTTTGCCTGGACAATCCCACTAGGTAATGGAAAGACACGAATAGGTATTGGCACCAGTGGCGGCATGAAACCATCAGAAGGGCTTGCACGCCTATTTGAGACGTTCCCAGAACACTTTAAGGAATGGAAGCCATTACAGTGGACGGGCGGTACAATTCCATTATGGTCCCGCAGACACATTGTTGCTGACAACGTAATGCTTGTTGGAGATGCTGCTGCACAAGTAAAACCAACTTCCGGAGGCGGAATATATCCCGGGATGGTAGGAGGCCGTTTAGCAGCCCAAATTGGTACCGAAGCCTTGTCAAAAAATGATCTGAGTAGCAACACCCTTAAGGCTTATCCAAAGTTATGGAACGACTCTTTCGGTAAGGAGTTTAAAAAAGGATCTGACCTCCGTCATGTTTTTAGGACATTGGAGGACAGAGATTTCGACAAGCTTATCCACCTATTCGGACGACCACGGCTTCTCCGAACTATAAATAAATACGGAGACATCGATTTCCCAGGACAAATGTTTACACGTTTGACTAGCATAGCACCACTACTATGGATGTTTGTTCGAACCCCACTCAGATATATGCCACTTTGGAAATAAAGATTATTAGCTATATCTAATAACCCTAGTTTTCAATGATCATTTGGCCAAAGAGAACCTTGGGTCTTCACAGCCTTATTCTTATAAGGCAAACCTAAGTGTTCATAGGCTAATCTAGTAGCCACCCTACCTCGGGAGGTCCTCTCTAGAAAACCCAGTTGAAGTAAAAAGGGTTCATAAACATCCATTATAGTATCGGATTCCTCACTTATAGACGCTGCAATAGTCTCTAGGCCAACAGGACCACCACCAAACTTCTCAATAATCACAGTGAGAACTTTGTTGTCTACATCGTCTAACCCAACAGAGTCAACCTGAAGGCTAGCAAGTGCTTCCCTAGCGATATTTCTAGAAACAACTCCGTCAGCTATTACCTGCGCATAATCACGAACACGTTTCAAGAGACGATTAGCTACTCTTGGAGTACCTCGAGCTCGAAGGGCTATTTCTTTAAGTCCATCCTCATCGACTTCTAAATTCAAAATACTAGCTGAGCGACGGAGGAGAATTTGAATCGAACGCTCATCATAAAAATCCAATCGATGTATGGACCCAAAGCGATTCCTCAATGGTGAACTAACCATACCGAAACGAGTAGTAGCCCCTATAAGAGTAAACGGAGGAACTTTCAAAGTAATGTTGCGAGCTCCTAATCCTTTACCCATAACCCAGGAAAGAAAGAAGTCCTCCATAGCAGGGTATAGCACTTCCTCAACAACGCGGCTTAACCTATGAATTTCGTCTATAAATAAGATGTCATGTTCACGAAGATTTGAAAGGATTGAGGCCATATCTCCTGCACGTTCAATAGCCGGGCCTGAAGTCACTTTGATATTTACCCCCATCTCAGTTGAGATGATATTGGCGAGTGTGGTTTTCCCCAACCCCGGAGGACCGTATAGTAAAATATGGTCTAAAGGGTCGTGCCGTTTTTGAGCCGCACTGATAGATATCTGTAGGTTATCCTTAACTTTCTCTTGACCTACATAATCTAAAAGTCGACGAGGACGTAAGTTACTCTCTAAGGTAATATCCTCATCTATGGATTCACCGGACACTAACCGTTCAGTCAAACGTTAAACCTACATTTCCTTGAATACTTATCTCTATGGTTATCATAATAACACCAAGAATGGCCGAAATACTTAATCCGATTGGCAAAAATACATACTCCCTTTATGAACACTCTTAAGAACATTCATCACTGTATTTCAACATTATCATTATAGAAATATAGAGTCATTTCAGACTCGTATATCATGAGTCCACTCGTCCATGAAATCAACTTTGCTATTCAATCAGAGAGCGATAGAAGCTAAATATAAAATATTAGCACCTCTAACTGAATTCAATAACTCTCCTATTTTACTGAAAATATTCTACAAGAGCCTTATATAACAAACCCATTATGAACCAGTCCCAATTTGCAAGCAAAAGGAGTTATAATCATGAGCAAAAATAGCCAGACAGATAAGAATTTTGGGTGAAATACAATGGCAAGCAGCAACAAACATGAATGGCATGAGCAAATTCTGGAACCACTGGTTACTAGAACGCAAGAACGAAAGCAACGATTCGAAACAGATTCCGGCATCGAAATATCACCTCTCTACACTCCAACTGAACCGCTAGGTGCCGAATACAAGGAAGGTTTGGGGTTTCCAGGAGAATACCCATTTACACGTGGAGTACAACCGAATATGTACCGTGGACGTTTTTGGACTATGCGGCAATATGCCGGATTTGCTTCCGCTGAAGAATCCAACCGTCGTTTTCGTTACTTACTCGAAAACGGCCAAACAGGTCTTTCAGTTGCATTCGACCTTCCGACACAAATGGGCTACGACTCAGATAGCTCGTTAGCTAGAGGCGAAATCGGAAAGGTCGGTGTGCCGATAGATACCCTACAAGATATGGAAACCCTCTTTAAAGACATTCCATTAGACAAAGTGAGTACGTCGATGACTATAAATGCTACGTCCTCCATATTGCTATCAATGTACATTGCCGTTGCTAAAAGGAAAGGAGTCAAACAAGAAAATTTGAATGGGACGACTCAAAACGATATTCTCAAGGAGTATATTGCACGAGGCACGTATATTTATCCACCAAAACCATCGATGCGCCTAGTTACAGACGTATTCGATTACTGTGCTAGCTACGCCCCAAAATGGAACACTATCAGTATCAGCGGCTACCATATGAGAGAGGCAGGCGCAACAGCAGTTCAAGAACTGGCTTTTACATTCTGTAACGCAATAGCCTATGTAGAATCCGCTCTAAAAGCAGGATTGGATATAGACCGATTCGCTGGAGGTCTATCATTTTTCTTCGTCTCGCAAAACAACCTATTAGAGGAAGTAGCAAAGTTCCGTGCAGCTCGCCGGATGTGGGCACGTATTATGCGCGAACGATTCCACGCAAAGAAGCCTAGGTCTTTAATGCTCCGTTTCCATACACAAACAGCTGGGGTCTCATTAACTGCCCAACAACCGGAAAACAACGTCGTGCGCACAACTATTCAAGCATTAGCAGCTATCCTAGGAGGCACCCAATCCCTCCATGCTAACTCTAAAGACGAAGCTCTTGCTTTACCCACAGAAGAATCAGTTCAATTATCCCTACGAACACAGCAAATACTTGCTCATGAGAGTGGCATTTCCGATACCGTAGACCCTTTGGCTGGATCCTATTATGTCGAATACTTAACTGATCAGCTAGAACGCCAAGCACTCGACTACATTGAAACAATCGACAAAATGGGAGGAACACTGGTAGCACTAGAGAAAGGATATCAAGTAAGTGAAATTCAGGAGTCTGCGTTTAAACATCAACGGGAGGTAGAAGAAAAACAGCGTATCACCGTGGGTGTAAACGAATATGTTACCGAAGAACCTCCGCTTAAGAACATCCTACGGGTAGACGAACGAGAAGAACATCTTCAAATCAAACGCTTGCAAAGTATAAAGACAACAAGAGACAATGGAACTGTTAAATCATCTTTGGATAGACTAAAAGACGTGGCAAATGGTACAGAAAATACTATGCCTGCCATACTTGAATGTGTAGAGGCATATGCCTCTATCGGTGAAATTAGTGATATTCTACGAGATGCTTTCGGTGAACACCAACACGCAACTACAATATAATGTTAAATACGATACATAGGAATCATACTTGATGAACCCGTCTAATAATATTCGAGTGCTTGTGGCTAAACCAGGGTTAGATGGCCATGATCGTGGTGCAAAAGTAATAGCTAGGGCACTGCGCGATGCTGGAATGGAAGTCATATACACAGGCATCAGGCAAACCCCAGAAATGATTGTCGAGACAGCCTTTCAGGAAGATGTGGACGTGATTGGCATTAGTATCCTGTCAGGTGCACATATGCAACTTGTACCTCAAATCCTCAAAGGGCTCTTAGAGAAAGAGATGAGGAAAACGATGGTTATCGTTGGTGGAATTATTCCAGAAGAAGACCAAATAATTTTACTAGACATGGGTGTAGCAGGAATTTTTGGTCCCGGCACATCAACTGAAGAAATTGCGTCCTTCATAAAACAGGGCTGATTATTATCTTATGAAATGAGAGCCTTGATGATGATTTTCGAATCCACTAGAGATCAGTTGTGCTTGCTTGACACGAATTTCCAGTCTATCTATAATAGCCCAGTTTTTAGAGATCAAAACAGTACCCGCAAATCGGTAATTTTATGATATTTCACGTTGCCCATCTCCTTAAAGGAACAACGGGCATGAAACAAAACTTCCATGTTAATGCACCATTCCTCCCCGAAGATAAAAGTACAGGTGGTCATGTTAATGGTGTCGTATCGCTCACTCGGACTGACATTGGAATTTGGGTTCACGGTACGCTAAATAGCTCAATTGCAACATCATGCAGCAGATGCTTAGAAGAATCGCTCGCTAGGGTATCTATTGAAATTAATGACGTGTACTACCCTAAGATCGACGTGACCACTGGTAGTGCTATTCCAATGCCAACAGACACAAATATCAGTTGTGTGATAGATTCGCAACACATGCTCGACATCACTGACGTTGCTTGGGAACATACGATGGTCGGCATGCCTATGAAACCACTATGTAACCCAAGTTGTTTTGGCCTTTGTTCGTATTGCGGGATTAACCTAAACTACGAAAATTGCTCTTGCAAAGACAACCAAGTTGATCCAAAATGGGTATCTCTACTAAAATATATCTCTTCTACAGAGAAGGCTCACAAGAGTTAAGGGAAAATAATGACACCTTTACCTAAGAAAAAACGTCCACAGAGTAGAAAGCGCAGTAGGCATAGCCACTCGGCATTACGCCCTGCTTCACTTTCTACGTGCCCTCAATGCCATAACGCAAAACTTCCACATCGCGTATGTGGAAGTTGTGGATATTATGCAGGCCAGTCTGTACTAACGATAGGCTCAACCAAGGAACAGAGCGACGGAAGCTGAGAGCAAGCTTAAATTGCTCGCGCTTGCCTTACAGGATGGCTTTTATTTCAGGAGATGTTTTGACTAGTTCAACTATTAGCAAGTCTAATATTCACACAGCTTTCCTCTTCCCAGGTCAAGGGTCTCAAACCATAGGTATGGGTAAAGACCTATATGAAAATTCGCCTGCGGCCAAAAAATTGTTTGATGAGGTAGATGCAAAACTAGGTGAACCTCTAACACAATACATGTTCGAAGGACCCGAAGAAGAGCTTAATCGAACATGGAACTGTCAACCTGCAATCATGATAATGAGCCTAGCGTGCCTTGCATCTACTCAAGAAGCAAGCGAGAATTCGATCCCAGAACCGAATCTCATAGCTGGTCATAGTTTGGGAGAATATACCGCTTTAGTAGTGTCCGGCGTGATGGCTCTTTCGGATGCCATTAGTCTTGTAAGAGAACGTGGACGCCTTATGGAAGAAGCGTGCAAACTCCTTCCTGGTAATATGGCAGCAATTCTCGGTTTGGATCAGGTGGAAATTGAAAAGATCTGCAACAAAACGGGTGTTCAGATGGCAAACATTAACTCACCAACTCAAATTGTCATCAGCGGAGAGGAGAAGAAAATCGATCATGCAATTAGTCTTGCAAAGGAACATGGAGCCAGAAAGGTCATCCTACTTCCAGTTAGTGGGGCATTCCACTCCTACCTAATGGGATCAGCCTTAAGCGGTATGATCAAAGCTCTAGGCAGTGTTGAATTCCAGAACCCTTCCGTCCCAGTTATAGGGAATTGTACAGCATTGCCTCTCAATGCTGATCGCGAAGTTAAAGAAGAACTTACAGAACAACTATGTGGTTGTGTCCAATGGCACGAATGTATTTCCTATATGTTAAGCAATAATATCAACAATTTTATCGAGTTTGGTCCTGGGAAAGTGCTCACCGGTTTAGTTAGGCAAATTTCCAAGGAACCGTCGATAATGACTGTGAATGACTTCTCCTCAGCGCAAAGCGTAAGCAAGAAACTTTCAACAAACTAACCGCTGAACTCTAGTTAAGGAAATCATGAAGCCAACCAGTCGTAAGAAACCGCGACGGATGGCGCGACGTGCTCTTCTTCAAGTACTGTACGAAGTGGACATTTCAGGGCACTCAATAAAAGATAGCCTGATCTGGGTAACGGAAGAATTTTCCCTCGATGAACAAAGTGTAAACTTCATAAGAACCTCTGCAAACAACATCATGAATAATCAATTCTTATTAGACACCCAAATACAGCTTTTTGCCAAAAACTGGCCAATCTCGCAATTGCCAGTTGTCGACCGCGGTATACTTAGGATTGCATTCTATGAAATTCTTACTCCTGGGGAGACTCCTCCAAAAGTAGCTATCAATGAAGCTGTAGAACTGGCAAAAAGATTTGGATCTGAGAATCTCCCTCGTTTTGTGAACGGAGTGCTAGGTAAATTTTTACAAACAACCATCATAGACAAACCGTAAAATAGATTAAACTATCTGCCCATAGGAGGTGAGTCATTCCCACAATACTTGAGCGTATGCAAAAACTGGTCGCGGACCGTCTCGGCGTAGAGGAGGAATTGGTAACTCCAAAGGCTTCTTTCACAGAAGACCTTAATGCTGACTCTTTAGACTTAGTCGAGTTAATTATGGCATTTGAGGAAGAATTTTCCGAAGATGGAAACCCTGTGGAAATCCCCGACGAAGATGCTGAGGGGATCAGAACAATTCAAAATGCCGTGGACTATCTTAAAGATCATGGTATCAAAGATTAGTCACAACATAACCTTAGTAAATCTACTTATAAAAACATAAGCCTAGATTCTGAATAGCATATCCACGTATCGTACCAAATTATATTTATTACGATACGTGGATATGCTATTAAACGCTATGTCGATACATCTTCATAACGTCTGTGGGTCAAGAAAAACCGAATGTGGGTTCGGGATTATTTAAAGAGTAATCTCTGTAACCTCAGAGTCTATCCTAAGCGCTGGCTCGGTGATTTTCTGTACATCGTCGACTGTCCACCCTGGAGCAACTTGTTTAAGTAACAACCCTGAAGGAGTTACCTCAATAACTGCAACATCCGTAACGATCAAATCAACACATCCCTGTCCAGTTATTGGAAATGAACATTTTCGGACTACCTTTGGAGCCCCCTCGTTATCTATGTGCTCCATAGCCACAATAATACGCTTTGCTCCAACGGAAAGATCCATTGCTCCACCTATGTTACCGGTACCTCTGGATGGTAAGATCCAGTTTGCTAAATCACCAAACTCTGAGACTTGGAATCCTCCAAGTACGGAAACATCTATATACCCACCACGAATCATTCCAAAAGCATCAGCAGCATTAAAATAGGTCATCCCGGGAACAGACGCTAAAAACTGTCCCCCAGCATTTATAAGGTCAACATCTTCATCACCATCAACCGCCATAGGGCCATAGTGTAAAACTCCGCTCTCGCTATGATAGAACACTTTCCTTCCCTCAGGTATAAATTGAGAAACTAAGGTAGGAATTCCTATACCAAGATTAACGTAATCTCCATGAGCAAGTTCCTTAGCAACCCTCATCGCGATTGTTTCTCTATCCAAACGAGACTTAACCATAACTTTGTCTCTTTACAACTCTATCCACATACAGTCCTGGAGTTGCTATAAGCTCTGGATCTAAATAACCTAACGGCACTATATCATCTACCTCAACGATTGTAATTTTTGCAGCAGCAGCCATAAGCTGATTAAAGCTACGAGACGTCCCTCTATACACAAGATTACCAAAGTGATCCGCCCTAGAAGCCCTTATAAAGGCGTAATCTGCTACGAGTGCATATTCCATAAGATACTCACGGCCATCAAAATTCCGTACTTCTTTTCCATTAGCTACGTATGTTCCCACTCCAGTGGGTGTGTAAAAAGCAACAATACCAGCACCACCAGCTCTGATCCTTTCAGCAAGAGTCCCCTGCGGAACCACCTCAACATCTACTTCACCCCTTTGATACGCAATTTCCAGATGGTTGGGATTAGAAGGAGATCTACTGACCGGAAACGAGCAAATCACTTTCCTTACTTGGCGAGATTCAATCAACGTAGAGTGAGTAATCGACAACTGTCCAGCGATGCTACCAAACCCAGCAAGGCCTCCTGTATTGCTAATTACAGTCAAGTTTTGTGCACCATGGTCACGTAATGCCAAGATCAGGTGTTGAGGCATACCTCCTGCCCCACCAAATCCATCCATCATTATCACGGCCTGATCAGGAATATCATGAACGGCTTCAGAAAAAGACGGGAAGATTTTATTAACCAAAATTGCCTCAGAAACAGACCAAGCCCTTTGTCTTCAGAAACTAACCCTAGTTGAGCCTTTCAAAGATAGTGGCGCAACCTTGACCACCACCAACACACATAGTAACAAGGCCAAGTTCTTTATTCTGTCTCCTCATCTCTTCAAGCAACTTTACCGTCATGATCGCTCCAGTTGCACCTAGCGGATGTCCAAGAGAGATTCCGCTCCCATTAACATTAGTCTTTTCTATATCAGCACCAAGTTCTCTAATACAATAGATGGCCTGCGCTGCAAAAGCTTCGTTTAGCTCAATTAGATCAATGTCTCCCAGTACCATTCCAGCTTTAGCTAACACTTTGCGAACTGCTGGAACAGGACCGGTACCCATAATTGCCGGTTCCACACCAGCTACAGCCCTACTACGGTATGCAAGAAGCGGAAGAATACCCATCTCTTTCGCCTTTGCTTCCGACATCATAACAACGACGGCAGCAGCGTCATTAATACCAGATGAGTTGCCAGCAGTTACCGTACCGCCTTCCTTAAATACAGGAGATAAAGATGAAAATTGTTGAATGTTGGCATCTTGCCGAGGGTGTTCGTCCTGATCAACAATGACTGGATCTCCTCGTTTCTGAGGAACCGAAACAGAAATAATCTGTTCTTTGAAATATCCTTCATTGATTGCATGAATAGCACGTTGATGACTCATAAGCGCAAGTTCATCCTGATCAACTCGGCTAATTTCAAAACGCTCTGCTACATTTTCAGCGGTCACCCCCATATGATATAGATTCACCGGACAACTAAGTCCATTTACAAGAAGATCATCCACCTCTTTCGTCCCTAGTTTCAATCCTTCCCATCGCACTTTTGGCATTGCAAAAGGTACTTCACTCATATTTTCAGTTCCACCAGCAACTATAATATTAGCCTCACCAGTAGCAATAAGTTGCGCAGCAATATTTATAGCTTCCAAACCTGATGAACATTGCCGGTTAATATTAATAGCCGGAACCTCTTCCGGTATACCAGCTTTTAACCCAGCCAGTCTCACAGCATAGCCACTTTCAGCCGCTTGCAAGACGTTACCAATAATTATTTCATCCACATCTTCTGGGGCAACGTTAGCACGAGATAAAGCTGCTTTTATAGCAACCGAACCAAGATCAGAAGCGGAAAAATTCTTGAACGATCCACCGAATCTTCCAATTGGCGTACGTGCTCCACTAACAATAACTGCTCTCTCCACGATTCCACCTCACATTTACGATATATGAAAATCACTGACCGATCTTCTTTAATAAATCAAAGATCAGGTATATTTCGGCATTCTATTTCCCTAGATACAGAGTGTCAATCAATCGACAACTTCTTACACTAATGGTAGCAAATATAGTCTGTTACAAGTAGTATGAAAAAGAATTTCATACAGAATGCTTTATTACTCTTACGGATTAGGTGGTTTATGTCAAAGGTATTGATAAACGGAGTGAACCTTTCGTACGAAATCACTGGACAAGGCATTCCTTTAGTTTGGATTCACGAATTTGGTGGTGACAAACGAAGCTGGGACCAACAAACAAGGTTCTTTTCACGTAATTTCCAAGTAATCACCTACAATGCTCGAGGCTATCCACCTTCTGATGTGCCAAATGATGTATCCGCCTATTCCCAAAACCAAGCTGTAGAAGACCTCCGTGGACTGCTTAGCCACCTCAATATCCAACAAGCATATATTGGTGGCCTATCAATGGGTGGTACTACAACCCTTAATTTTGGAATCGCCTATCCCGAAATGGCAAAAGGGTTAATAGTCGCAGGGGCTGGAACGGGTTCCACAAATCCTAAACGACTCTCCAAAGAAGCAAACGAATTCGCCACAAGCATAGAAAGGAATGGGATGGACTCTTGGGGATCAGCGTACTCAGAAGGGCCCACAAGAGTCCAGTTCCGTCGCAAAGATCCGAAAGGCTGGCAAATCTTCAAAGAAGGAGTCATGGGACATTCTGCTTTAGGATCTGCCTTTACACTTCGGGGTGTTCAGGCAAAACGTCCCTCGATTTTTGCTTTGGAACACGCTTTATCAAAACTTGCAGTGCCTACATTGATCTTGGTTGGCGACGAAGATGATCCATGTATAGATCCGGCCATCTTTATGAAGCGTACTATCCCAAAGTCAGGGCTGGTAGTAGTCCCACAAACAGGACATACAATAAACCTAGAAGAACCTGATACATTCAACCGGTTAACCTTAGAATTCATACTGGCCGTAGAAGCAGGACGCTGGGGAAAACGGGAACTAACGAGTGGAATTGGATTCCTAGCAGATGAAGATGTTTAAATTAAAAAACTCCACCAGATAGATATTTGACGCATACCTTCGGATTCACGACAAGGTCCAGTTATTTATATTTTCATTAATACGCATGTAAAATGTAACGGTGTTTAAAGGTTGCTTATACCAACCGAGACTGATATAAAAGTACTTTAAGAAACAGAAGGAGTAGAAAATGCTTTTCGATACCCATGTCCACCTAAGTAGCTTTGAACCAAAAGAACGATTGAAGCAGATTGACATAGCAAAAGGACTAGGGACTCGCGTTTTTGTAGAAATGGCCAGTTCAGCAGGGCGAGTCCCTGGAGCTGTAGGGTTAGCAGAGTCTCGCGACGATTTCTATTTCGGAGTTGCGTGCCACCCAATGCGCGTGAAGGAATACTCGCAAGAAAAAGATCTAGCGCTCTTTAGGAAGACCCTAAAAGAACATGCAAGTAAAGCCGTCTGCATAGGAGAGTGTGGCCTAGATTACTCAGAAGCTGATAACCAAACAGCAGAGAAACAACGTGATCTCTTCCGTGACATGATCCGTTTAGCCAAAGAACACTCGCTTCCTCTAAATATGCATTCAGATAGACTCTCTACTCGAGACCTGTTAACGATATTAAAAGAAGAGAAGGCCTATGAAGTTGGGGGAATGATGCACAACTTCGGTGGTAATGTTGAGATAGCACGCGAATATCTCGATATGGGTTTTTATATTTCCGTCTCAGTTCTTATCCACCACCCTATGGCCGATCGTCTAAGAAATGTCTTCCGGGAAATATCCTTAGGGCAAATGGTGATGGACAGCGATGCACCAGGTGCAAAATTGATACGTATGGGTGATAGTAAAGAGCCATACCCTTTTGATATGGATAAGGTTTCAGAGCCACGAATGCTCCGTTACATTGCTGACAAAATCGCGGAAGTTAAGGAAGTACCCATAGAAGACGTAGAAATGGCAACTACTTTGAACGCGGAACGACTTTTCAAAATTTCCGTACAAGGATAGCTCTACAAGTATTTAAAAAAAGCCGAGGGGTTATATATATATGAAATTTGGCCATTTCCTTTTCCACACAAACATGCACCCTTCTAAAGATGCCGAGTCTGTCCAGAATGCTCTTGCAGAAGCAAGGCTTGCAGAAGCTCTGGGATATGACGCACTATGGTTTTCAGAGCACCATTTTTCCGGAGAATGCGGATATTCTGACGCACTGATAATGGCCACAGCGGTTGCAATGCAGACTACGCGAATTCCCTTAGGCTTCGCCGTTCTAGAGTTAGCCCTCCATCACCCAATACGAGTAGCTGTTCAAACAGCTCTTCTAGACAACCTGTCCCGCGGAAGATTGATGGTGGGACTAGCCCGAGGATCTGCATATAGCGCATTCGAATTTCGCGGGTTTGGCACTAGCGTAGAGGAAGGCATAGCACGTACAAAAGAGGCCGAAGACTTGCTAGTTAAGGCATGGACTGCGGAAGACGGTTTGGAATATAACGGTGAATATTGGCAAGTTTCATTTCCACGTATCCGGCCTCGTCCCTACCAAAAACCCCATCCACCTTTATTTAGAGCAGCTATGAGTCAATCATCAATAATTGAAATGGGGAAAATTGGCAGACCCGTACTATTACGTGGCAAAGGATCTCGAGAAGCAGGTGACCAACTAACGCTCTACAGGGACACCATGGCCTCATCTGGATTCAATGAAGAAAGTATCGAAAAAACCTTAGACCAGTGTTGGGTATGGCGAGATATCTATTTGTCAGATACAAACGAACAAGCGATAGAAGAATTTAAACCAGGCTTCGAACACTTCGAAGAAGTATTGAGGGATTTGCGAGCTAAGTGGAGCCCGACAGATGCACCGACGTCGACACGTACGGTAAGCATGCTACGTGAAAGCATAGATGACCCTGTGGCTGCAAGTATGATTGTCGGAACAGTAGATGATGCGAAAGAAAGGTTTGAGGAACTACGTGACGCCGGAGTTCGTAACGTTATGATGACCCATAGAGGCGATGTAGTGACGCCGGATCAAGGGCAACGATCCATGCATCTCTTGGCCGAAAAAGTATTCCCTAGTTTTAAGTGATCTTAGCACCTTCTACATCTACCATAAGAAGTACCTTAAAAGATGAAGGGATGCTTAGACAAAGTTCTGCGTTTATAATTGCCGTTAGAATTGTCTCGACCCAAATTAACTAGGCCTCTTCATATAAAAATAGGGTTATGCAACATGGATATTCCTACAGAACAGGAAGTTCTCAGCTACTTTGAAAAACTATGCAACTGGGGACGCTGGGGATCAGATGATCAAAGAGGTACGCTTAACCTTATATCGCCACAAAAAACCCAACAAGCACTCTCATTAGCTACCGAAGGAACCTCAATATCCTGTGCCAGAACGATCCAATTCGACTCTTCCCTTGATAGCCAATTTCCACCTATTCACTTCATGCTGGAAAGTGGTGATGGTTTAGCCACAGGAGACAAGGTTACCAACAGATCTATTCAGGCAGCATCAGATTTTATCGGAATGGCTTTCCATGGGTTTACTATCACCCACTTAGACAGCTTATCCCACATTTTCTGGGAAGGGAAAATGTACAATGGGCGCCCTTCCAACCTAGTATCTACTAGCCTTGGAGCGACAATAGAATCAGTTGTTGTAGCTAAGACCGGAATCCTAACTAGAGGTGTCTTGGTAGACGTACCAATGATTCGAGGCATTAATTGGTTAGAGCGAGGCGAGGGTGTGATGCCTGAAGACATACTGACTGCTGAGAAACAATGTGGTTTTAAAGTAGAAGAGGGCGACGTCCTCTTTATACGAACTGGCCAACTGCACCGACGCAATACCGAAGGGCCCGTAGATATCAAAACTAGTGGAGGGACTGCCTGTCAAGCGGCATGTTTACCACTGTTTCATGAACGAGGGATCGCCATGATCGCTGCAGATACGGGAAACGATGTGATACCCAGCGGCTACCAATCGATTCCAAGCCCAATCCATCAAGTAGGCATAGTCGCCATGGGTCTCTGGATTTTGGATAACCCAGACCTAGAAGAACTAGCAAAAGCATGCTCACAAAGAAACCGATGGGAATTTCTAATCACAATAAACCCACTACCTCTACATAACACTACAGGGTCACCTGTTAATCCTGTGGCTATATTCTAGCAATATGTGTCTTCATGCTTATGGTTGGCCCAAAAAAATTAACATAATTGGAAGCAGGGGTGCTATTTGGATATAAGATGGCCAAAAGGTATCAAATGCGTAGTTGACCTTAGCTTTGACTTAGAAGGCCGAACACCATGGATACAACGAGACCCTGAATTCCTCAAAATACCCGGTGTCCTATCAATGGGTGATTATGGTCCAAAGGTAGGAGCAAAACGCATTATTGACATGCTCGAGAAATACAACATTACAGCGACTTTCTCTGTTCCGGCAACGATAGCTCAAGACCATCAGAACTTAGTGAAAGAGATACATACTCGTGGACATGAAATTATCAATCATGGGTACGTTCACGAACCTCCAATATCCTTAAGCCCTGAGCAAGAGATAACGATTTTAGAAAGCAGCAGAAAGGTAATTAGTGATATCACAGGCGAAGCTCCAGTAGGATACAAATCACCTAGCTTGAGCCCTACCCAAAGAACGCTTAGCATTTTAGCCGAACGAGGATACCTATACGACAGCAGTCTAATGGACCACGACACACCCTATATTGTGAAAGTCGATGGCAATACAATCGTGGAAATACCAGTCAGCTGGGAATGGAATGACTTTCCTTATTTTGCGTACGTACCAGCAGTGAATATCCGTGCTCCAATGCAAACTCTCGATGGGGTATTCTATACATGGGCAACTGGGTTTGAAGGTGTCTATAACCTTGGTGGCTGTTTCACACTTCTCTTACACCCGCAAATCATCGGTCGACCCGGAAGACTCCTGATGTTGGAACGTCTAATACAGTACATAAGATCGTTCCCTGGAGTATCTTTCATGCGGGGTGACCAAATTGCCAAGATCGTTTTGGAAAATGATCGAAGGGCTCAGTCGAAAGATTGAAAACACATTAGTCTCCATCATATGGGCTGCACTCCTTAAGCTCGCTTCCTGATTGTTAGTATGTTACCCTCGCAAGAAATCCACAACCTTGCTGACAAATTCCTTTGGTTTGTCTTCAAACGTAAGTCCATCTGACCCCTCAATAATTCCAATCACAGATCCCGTCATATCGTCATAAGCCTTTTGTGACCCCCGAATCAACACATCATTTTCACCATAAAGAAGTAACGTAGGGTTTTTCACCTTGCGACCTATAGCCTGAATATCAGTACTCGTATGTGCCCGTTCGCTTAAAGTAATCCACGGACGACTCCTCTCGTAGATTTTATGGAAGACTTCCCACGCCTCTCGTTCCAATTGAGGGTTTTTTGCTTTATCATCTTCCCATGTAGTCATGGGATTCACGGGAACATGATAAGAAACCACATCTGTAAATTGAGGCAAGAAAAACTTTTCCCAAATAATCTCTCCATGTGCCTTGTCCCAATAGGGAAGCCCATTCAGTACTAACCTATCGACCCTTTCTGGATAATAGGCTCCCAACATTAAACCAATGATTGCACCTGTGCGTGCTCCTACTAAATGGGTCTGCTTTAACCCGGCAGCATCCATAACATCTAGAACCGCATCCATATAATCTTCCATTGAATACTGCTTAGCAGGTATATCAGAATTATCAAACCCTGGTAAATCAGGGATATAGCAAGTGAATTCCCTAGAAAGATCGTCAATAACTTTCCTCCATGACCAGCCACTCATACCAACAATATGAAGCAAAACAAGTGGGTCTCCAGAGCCTACTTTCCGAACATATAGTTTCCCACCTTTCCGATATACATAATGGTCAGTTCCTAAAAATGTTTGTGGCATCCGCTTATCCTCCAAATTTGTTTACTTATTAAAAGATATCACATTGAGAACATAGCCATTCGTTGCACTATATGAGAGTAATTGAGCCCATCAAACACCTCTAGTCGCAAAGGAAACTCTAAATTTAATATCGATTACTTTCTCAAATCTACCTTGATAATACATTTGGAGCCTTAGGAGATCTAGCAAACAAAATGAGAACCGTACTTGTCAAGAAAAGCACGCCCATCAGGATAAAGGAGTTGAAGTAAGTTCCCTGTATATCGTAAGCCAAACCGAGCATTAACGGTGCGAAAGCCAAAGAACTCGTGAGAATTGCCATGAAAACCCCACGGATAGTTCCTACAAACTCCCTTCCAAAATAACCAGCAATAGCAAGTGGAGCAAGTACGACATGTCCACCAACATTCAACCCATAGACTATTCCAAACATAAACAACATCGGCCAATAGCTGATCTTCAATCCAATAAGTAAGATAAGCAAGCCAAGTGCACCTCCAAAATAAGATATTGAAAGGCAATATCGAACATTGTATCGCTCAGCAAGCAATCCCCAAACCAACCTAGAAACTGAAGCGGAGGCTGCATTAACACTGAGAATAGTTGCGGCTGTCACGACAGAAAATCCTTCATCGGTTATATAGCTAAACAAGTGTACGACAACGGAGACAGCCGGTATACCAGCGATCAACTCTGAAGCGAGTAAGACCCATAGAGCTCGCGTTTTGAAAGCTTCTTTCAAACTCCACGGATATGCTGATTCCCCACCACCGCTTTTCATTGCTGAGTCTAACTCCTCAATATTTTTCGCTCCATCTGGCAACAAACCCATATCCTCTGGACTACGAGCTGTTAAAAAAGCAACACAAAAAAGGATAAAGAAAAGTGCTGAAACAAGGAACCATGCTTCGCGCCACCCACTTAATGAAATGACTACCCCAACCAAAGGAGCAAGAACAATTCCTGCCATGCTGATTCCCATGGTGCCGAGGGCAAGAGCACGGCCGCGAAGCCGCACAAACCATTTGCTTATGGAAGCCTCTGTAACTACGTTACCAACTCCAGTAACTCCACTAAGTCCCATCAAACCAAAGATCAGATACAAGTGCCAGATTTCTCTAATACTACTGAGTAGTATCGTGCCGACCCCGCCTCCTATCGCAGTCAATATTATGAGTGGTCTTGGACCATATCTATCAACAATTCGGCCAAATATGGGTGCTACAACGGCACTAGCAAATATGAGAATCGTTAATGCCGCTGTCATAACACTCCGGCTCCAGCCCAAACTTTCAGACATAGGCTTTATGAAAACCCCAAAGGTGAAGGCTTGTGTTCCTCCACCAGAAAGTGAAGAAAAGAATCCAGCAGTTACTATTATCCATCCATAGAAAAAAGGAAGTCTATTTGCGACAGTTGTACGAACGTCCTTATTAACAGAATCTTCCATTCGAACCTCATGAACTTAGATGTGGTTTGATTTAAACCTCGCCCGATTGTAATCTGAACAAAACACTTGTCAAGCAGCACCATTCTGTTTGAGACAATCAAATAGTATTCCGAATTACTTTACTTGTATACTAACCAACGGACCTAGGACTTTAACGGAGACAAAAATGGATTTTGAGATACCAGAAGGCCTAAAACAGATACAGATGATGGTGAGACGGTTTGTTAAGGATGAACTGCTTCCTTTAGAGGAGGTGGTTGAAGAGAAGCATGATATACCTCATGAGATCCGTAAGCCTTTACTAAAACGAGCTTTGGATTTGGGGATCCGCCAGATGGGTGTGGATGAGCGTTTCGGTGGTGGAGGGATCGGGGCACTTGGACAAGTTCTGGCAAGCGAGGAAATGGGTAGAGTAAGTGAAGCACTTACATATGGGGTAATTTCAGGAGATCAGGGGCTATTAGAAGCCTCAACACAGGAACAGAGGGATGAATACTTTTACCTGCTCTTCAGGGGGA